>Ga0187893_10001695_pt1 | contig 51667 bp, 42 predicted proteins | sample MA1701074metaG_FD_139574 | JGI IMG/M metagenome (GOLD analysis project Ga0187893, IMG submission 139574) | White microbial mat communities from a basaltic lava cave in the Kipuka Kanohina Cave System on the Island of Hawaii, USA - MA170107-4 metaG ... | reverse complement strand
GATGGAGGCCCATCCGAGGGTCGTCTTCGAGCGGTTGTTCGGCGACGGCGGCACGCCAGCGCAGCGGTCCTCGCAGACGCGGCGGACCGGTACCATTCTCGATTCCGTGACGGATGAAGTGGCAGCGCTCGAGAAGACCCTCGGTTCGAGCGACCGCTCGAAGCTGGGCGAGTATCTCGAGGCGGTCCGTGAGCTCGAGCAGCGCATTCAGAACACGGAGCGCCGCGCCGAGGTGGAGCTGTCGGTCCCGGACCGTCCGTCGGACATCCCCGAGACGTTCGAGGAGCACGCCAAGTTGATGTTCGACCTGCAGGTCGTCGCGTATCAGGCCGACATCACGCGCGTGATGACGATGCTGCTGGCGCGCGAAACGAGCACGCTCACCTACGAGAACATCGGCGTGCCCGAACAGCATCACTCCTGCTCGCATCACCTGAACAACCCGGCGCTAATCGCGCGAAAGGCCAAGATCGACCAGTACCACATCCAGCTCCTCGGGTATTACCTGAAACGGCTGCGCGACACGGCTGATGGCGACGGCTCGCTGCTCGACCACTCATTGATCATGTACGGCGGCGGGCTGGGCAACGGGAACATCCACGATCACCTGAATCTGCCGTGCCTGCTGGCAGGAGGGGCCGCGGGTCAGCTGAAGGGCGGCCGTCACCTCGCGTATCCGGAGAAGACCCCGATGACGAACCTGCTCCTGACGATGATGGACAAGGTTGGGGTCCCGACACCCGAACGAATCGGCGACAGCACGACCCACTTGTCCGGCGTGTAATTGTGCTATCTCGGCCCGTCCTTTTCTCGTACGCGAACCGGACTTTTCTGTGGCGACACAACGTACACGAGGAGGGCACATGTTCTCTCGCTGCTGTCTCGGAACGCTCGCGTTCGTGATTCTGTCGGTGGCTCCCGCACTGGCGCGCCAGGCTGGCAATCCCGCCAGCATCATCGGCGTGGTGACCGATACGAGCGGGGCCGTCCTGCCGGGCGTGACCGTCACGGCGACGAGCCCGTCGCTGCAGTTGCCCTCCGTCACGGGCGTGTCGGACGAGAGGGGCGAGTACCGGCTGTCACCGCTGCCGATCGGCGTCTACAGCGTGCTCTTCGATCTGTCCGGATTTCAAAACGTCCGGCGCGAGGGCGTACGGCTGACAGTGGGATTCACGGCGAGAGTCGACGTACAGCTGAACGTCGGCACCCTGGCCGAGACCGTGACGGTCTCCGGGGCGTCGCCGCTCGTGGATACGACGTCGACGGCCACCTCGACCGAACTGACGCGAGAGCAGCTCGAAGTCCTGCCGACCTCCCGGGACGGGTTCCATGCGTTCCTGAACCAGACGCCAGGCGTTCGCACGAACCTGGACGTCGGTTCGTCCGGCTTGGGCGACACGGTGATCTTCCGTTTCTACGGCCAGGAGGGCTCGCCGTGGCAGATGCTCGAGGGCGTGGTGTCGTCCGCGCCAACCAGCAGCGGGGCGCAGGGCAGCCACGTCGACTTCAACGCGATTGAGGGAAGTCGCGTGCAAACCGTCGGGAGCAATGCCGAGATGCCGCGACGCGGCCTGCTCGTCGATTCCGTCGTCAAGTCCGGCGGCAACGAGTTTCACGGCGGCATCGTCTTGTACGGGTCGGGGTCGAAGCTCGAATCGAACAACATCGGCGCCGGGCTCGCGGCGGCCGGAATCCGGCTGCCGAAGCTGCACAAGGTGCAGGACTTCGCCGGTACGCTGGGCGGCCGGATCATCCGGAACAAGTTGTGGTTTTTCGCCGGCGCGCGGTATCAGAACGTCACACGCGACATCCTCGACGCGTTCGATCCCGACGGCACGCCGATCGCGAACGTGAAGGAGGGCACGTATCACTTCGAGAAGATCTCGTATCAGATGACGCCCGGGAATCGGTTCACCGGCTTTTACCACGTCAACAATGACATCGAGCTGCGGAACGCGAGCCGGTTCATTCCCAGAGAATCGATGCTCGACAAGGACAATCCGGTCTGGATCGCGAAAGGCGAATGGCAGACCGTGCGCGGGAGCTCGTTCGTCGCCTCGGTGCAGGTCGGCCAGTGGGACTTCAACGGGAACTATCACGGAGTGTCGCCGGGGAAGCAGTCGACGAGGGATATCGCGACGCAGTTCGTCACCGGCAACCATTTCATCCAGGGCGCCAACGCCAACGGGCGGAAGGCCGACCAGGCCCGGCGCCACACGAAGGGCTCCGTCAACTGGTACCGGCCGGACGTGCTGGGCGGGAATCACGAAGTCAAGGTTGGTTTCGACCACCTGTATACGTGGTTCAACGATGGCTATCTGACGCCGCAAACGGGGTCGTCGTACCAGCTGCTGTTCAACAACGGCGTGCCATTTCAGATCGATACGACCAACGCACCGGTCAAGGGAACGAACCTCGGCAACTATCTGGGCGTCTACGCGCAGGACTCGTGGACCCTCGCGCGCCGGCTGACGCTCGACCTGGGGCTGCGCATCGAGCACGACGCGGCGCATGCGCCGGCGCAGTGCCGCGAGGCGGGCCCCTTTGCGGCCGCCAGGTGCTGGGACGAGATCCGGCTGGTGAGCTTCAACGCCGTCGCGCCGCGCGTCCATGCCGCATTCGATCTCACAGGCGACGGCAAGACCGTGCTGAAGGGCGGATACGGGCGCTTCAATCAGTTGCGCGAGTTGAACCCGGACCTGACCAACATCAACCAGAATGTCTTCGGGATCACGACGTGGGACTGGCGCGACCTCAACGGCAACAGACAGTACGATCCCGGCGAGGTCAACCTCGATCCCAACGGTCCCGATTTCCGGGCGATCACGGGCACGGCGTTCGGCACGGTCAACCCGAACGAGAAGCAGCCCAAGAGCGACGAGGTCTCGCTGACCTTCGAGCGGGAACTGGTCGCGAATACCGCCGTGCGAGTGACCGGCGTCTACGCGCGCAACTTCAATGCGTACGCCCTGGCCGAGACGAGTCGCGATGGGCAGTACACCATTCCCGTGACCAACCTCGATCCAGGCCCCGACGGCCGGCTCGGGACCCCGGATGACACGGGGCGCTCGTTCACCTACTACGAATACCCCGCGGGTCTCGGTGGCGCGGCGTTCGCGCGGACGATGTTCGTGAACGACCCGAGCCAGGACACCAGCTACCGGACGTTCGAGATCGCGGTCATGAAGCGACCCGCGCAAGGGTGGCAGGTCGGCGCGTCATACAGCAGCACGTGGGCGGACGTCCCCCTTGCGTGTGGCACCTCGGGTTCAGGGCTCGGCAGCGGTACGCCGGTGGTGTGGGCGACGTCACGGTGCCTCAGGAATCCCAACGTCGCGTTCAATACAGCAGACAAGACCCGGGAATGGCAGGCCAAGCTGTCCGGCGCGTACAACCTGCCATTCGGAATCCTCGTGTCGGGCAACTACGACATCCGGAGCGGGGCGCCCCAGGCGCGGCAGGTGGTCTTCACTGGTGGCCGCACGATCCGGTCGATCGCGCTGAACGTCGAGCCGCGCGGCAGCTTCTACCTGCCCAACACGCACGAGCTCGACGTCCGGGCGGCCAAGCGCGTGTCGCTCGGGCCGGCGCGTTCGCTCGAGGCGCGGGTCGACATGTACAACGCGCTGAACAAGAGCACCGTCCGGGCGTGGAACCTGCAGTCGGGCGCCAACTACCTGCGTCCCAGCCTGATCATGTTCCCGCGGATTCTGCAGGTCGGCGCGACGCTAAACTTCTAGGCAGGGGACGCCGGAGGGCCGAGGCCCTCCGGCGATGTGGGGTCTTTCTTAACGGGATCCCTTCTTCGCGGCTTCTTCCCGCGCGCGCTTCTCGTCGGCCCGCGCGCCCGCCAGGATGTTGTACAGGCCGTAGTTTCCTTCGTGGCAGGCGTGCTCGAAGATCGGGCCGATGGTCTTCCGTATCGGCATCTCCGCGGTCCAGGGCCGTGACCACGTGTCCGGGTCGTCGACCGTGAACTGGTAGCGGATCGTGCTCTCATCGATGCGTGTGAAGCGCTCGACGATTCGCATGCGCTCGCTGGATCCTCGCAACGAGTTTTTCCCGTTGAAGTTCGTCGTTTCGACCACCAGTGTGTCGCCGTCCCAGTGGCCCCGGGCGCTGCCCATCCACTGGCGGATCTCCTGCGGCACTTGCTCACGCCCGTCGAGCGGGATCACGCGATAGTCGTGCAGCATCTCGGCGAGAAACATCACCTGTCCGGGCGCCTGCACGATCTGATGGGTGTTGTTGTAGTTCCCATACATCATCGGAGGCCCCATGCGATCCATGATGAGGCACCGCGCGCCCAGCGGCAGATTCTCCGCGGCGTCGTACGGACCGCCCCGCCGCTGTGCCGCCTCGGCACGCTCCGCGGCTCTCGCCTGTCCTTTCGCAGACAGGGGCGGGAGTTTGCCATTCGGGGGATCGACGATGAGCGACGTCCGCAGGTTTGTTGAGTACCCCGCGACGCTCCGGTCGAGCCCGAACTGCGTGTGGTCGTAATGCACGTCGGGAATCGTCCCGGGAACGGTCTGCGCGGCTTCGTAGTCGACGAATTTCCTTTCATACTCGGCCGCTTCTTCGGGGGTATAGAACTCTTTGGTGACGCCGTCGGGGCGCTCCAGCGGCGCATACCCGGCGTTGGTCCAGAAGCCCTGCAGGTCGGGCTTGCCGTCGGGCGTGCGCGGCGGGGAGTACGACGGAGTTTGTCCAGCCAGGGTGGGCGCGATGAACAGCACGAACACGGCGAACGCGAGGAGTCGACGGCTCATGGAGCCTCCTTGCGGCAGCTGGAGGCCGGAGGCCTCCGGAATGGGCTAGTTTACGCGCGATCCCTTGATCTTGTCGACCACGACCTGGCCCCCCTTCATGACCCAGCGGATGTGCTCGGGTCTGGTCACGGCCGTGATGTCGGTCAGCGGGTTGCCCTCGACGGCGACGATATCGGCGAAGAATCCCGGTGCGACGGCGCCCAGGCTCTTCTCGAGACCCATCATGGCGGCCGGCTCCGTTGTGGCGGTCCTGAGCGCCTGCTCGGGCGTCATCCCGATCTTCACGAACCAGTCGAGTTCCCGCGTATTGAGTCCCCAGCCGCTGTAGACGGCATCGGATCCCATGACAATGCGCACGCCGGCGCGGAACGCCTTTCGCGTCGTCTCGACGTTGCGCTGGATGTACTGCTGCAGCCGCGCCTTCGCGTCCGCCGGGAAACGGAAGACGGTGTCGGCGTGTTCGACGTAGACCTGATTGTGGTCGATCGTGGGAATGTAATAGATCCGCCGCTTCGCGATCTCCGCGATCGTGGCGTCGTCGAAGTCGGCGCCGTGCTCGATCGAATCGGTGCCCGCGCGCACGGCGTCGCGCGCCCCAGCCGGCCCGTAGGAATGAATCGCGATCTTCTTGCCCAGGGCGTGTGTCGCGTCGACCGCTGCCTTCATTTCCTCGAACGTGAAGGTCTGAAACTGCGTGACGTCGTCGAAGCCGCCGGTCGAGCCGTGCATCTTCACCCAGTCGGCGCCCGACGCGATGACCTGACGCGCGGCGCGGATGACGGCATCCACGCCGTCTACCATGATGCCGACGGGTGGAATCGGGACGGTGGGCCGCGTGACGCGGATCGCGATGCCCGACACGAACATCCGCGGCCCGATCATCTTCCCCATGTTGATGAGATCGCGCATCGCGAGGTCGACGCCGTCGGGTGCGTTGAGATCGCGAATCGTCGTCACGCCCGCCTCGAGCGCCTTGCGCGCGTTCTCCTGGGCCAGGACAGCGCGGACGGCCGGATGGCGGGGAGGCTCGAAGCGCGGCGTCGTCACGCCGTCCCAGTAATAGGTGATATGCGTGTGCGCGTCGATCAGGCCCGGAATGCCGGTGAACCGAGAAAGGTCGATGACCTGCGCGCCGGCCGGTATCGCGGCGTCGCCGCTCGACACGCTCTTGATCCGGTCGTCCTCGACGATGACGATGGCGTTGGTCAGCGTGCGGCCGGTGCCGTCCACGAGCCGGCCGAACCGGAGGGCGGTGGTGGCCGCCAGCGTTGTCGACGAGGCGGCGAAAAAGACCAAGACCGCGAGCCGCGCTGCGTGCATGGGCGTGGCGAGGGTAGTGCCCTCGTTCAGCCACTGTCAAGACGCCCAGGTTTGTGCGAGAATCCGCCGCGGAGGGCGCAATGAAGATCGCTGGCCGTTCGATCCGAGTCGTTTTTACGGGCCTGGTCGCGCTGGGGCTGGCACAGGCCGCCGCTGCCCAGACACAGAACCGCCTGCTCGTCCTGCTGCGCGACGCCAGCGCTCTCGCGATTGTCGAGCCGTCGGGCAAGGTGCTGGGCCGCGTCCCGGTCGTCAAGGACCCGCACGAGGTGGCGGTCACGCCCGACGGGCAGACGGCCTACGTCGCCAGCCCCAGCGAGGGGATTTCGGTCGTCGACGTTCGCGCGATGAAGGAGGTCCGTCGCGTCGACACGGGGGCCGGCAGCGCGCCGCACGACGTGATGTTCGTCGGCGGGAAGCTGCTGTTCACCGCCGAAGGCTACAAGACAATCGGCCGCTACGATCCCGCCGCGAACAAGGTCGAATGGTTTCTCGGGATCGGCCAGGACGGCACACATATGATGGTACTGGCCAAGGACCAGCAGACGATGTGGGTGCCGAACCGCGGGTCGAACAGCGTGTCGGTGATCGACGGTGTGATGGGCGGGCCGCCGAAGTTCAAGGTGACGGCGATCCCCGTGCCTGGCAAGATGCCCGAAGGGCTCGACCTCTCACCCGACGGCCGTGAGCTGTGGGCTGCTACGCGCGCCGACGGCGGCGTCGTGATCGTCGACACGGCAACCCGTAAGGTCGTCCATTCGATGAACCTGAATCTGAGCGACGCCAACCGGCTGAAGTTCACGCCAGACGGCAAGGTGCTGATCATCGCCGGCGGGAACGGCACGCTCCATATCCTGGACGGCAAGTCGCGCAAGGAGATCAAGCGGCTCCAGGTGCACTCGGGTGACAGCGGCGACGGCGGCATCTACGTGATGCCGGATGGCTCGCGCGCCTACGTCGGCCTGCGCGACGCCGACAACGTGGTCGTCGTCAACCTGAAGACGCTGGCGATCGAGCACACGTGGGCGATGGGGCCGAAGTCCGGGCCGGGGTGCATCATCCTGGCGACGGTGAAGTAGAGGTGTTCCTGTGATGCGCTGGTGTGTGCGGGTCCTGATTGGTGCCGCGGCGATCGGTATGCTCCTGCCGGCACCTGGCGGGGGGCAGACGGCCGCCTACACGCCGCCGCGCACGCGGGACAACCAGCCCGATCTGCAGGGCGTCTGGCAAGTACTCAACACGGCCGCGTGGGATCTCGAGGACCACGGCGCGAGCCTCGGCGTCCCCGCCGGGCGCGGAGTGGTGGTCGGCGGTGTCATCCCGTACCAGCCGTGGGCGCTCAAGAGGAAGCAGGAGAACCTTGCGAATCGCGCGACGCTCGATCCCGAGGCCAAGTGCAACCTGCCGGGCGTGCCGCGGATCACCTACATGCCGTATCCGCTTCAGATCGTGCAGCAGGCCGACAAGATTTCGATCCTCTATGAGTATCTGCGCACGGCCCGCTACATCTATATGAACGGCAATCCGCATCCCGAGGGGCCGATCGAGTGGTGGATGGGGGATTCGCGCGGCAAGTTCGAGGGCAACACCCTCGTGGTGGACGTGATTCATTTCAACGATCAGACATGGTTCGACCGGGCCGGGAACTTCCACAGCGGCGACTTGCACGTCATCGAGCGGTATACGCCGACGAGCGCCAATCACCTCCAGTACGAGGTGACGATCGAGGACCCGAAGGTGTTCACGCGGCCGTGGACGATCAGCATGCCGCTCTATCGGCGCCAGGAACGGGACATCGAACTGTACGAATACCAGTGCAACGCGTACCTGCTCGAGCAGGAATGGAATAATCCGAACTCGACCTTCTTCGAGAAGAAGTGAAAAGCGAGGTGTGAGGTGAGCCGTCGTCTTCCACGTGGTGTCCGGCTTCAGCCAGACCTGGTGATCACGGCGCTGGCGGTTGCCGCCGCGGTGCTGCTCGTGGCGCAGCAACCCGCGTCGGGACAGGCCGTATGGGCGAAGGACACGCCGAAGCTGCCGATGGCGAAGACCTGGCAGGTGGAAAAGAAGAAGCTGCCGCCGTATACGCCGCCGCGGACGCCGGACGGCGTCCCAGACCTCCAGGGCGTCTGGAGCGGGGCCGGCGGCGACAACAACAGCTATCTCGAAGACCACGAATACGTCGATAGGACCACGCCGGCGCAGGAGACCTTCATCTCCGATCCGCCCGACGGGAAGATTCCGTACACGCCGTGGGCGCTCGCCAAGCGCATGGAGATCCTGCGGGGACTGGATCGCGGGTGGCCAGGGGAGGACGGTTCGCGGCTCCACGTGTCTCCCGGGTCGTTCTGTCTGTTCTACATGCCGGTCTTCTCGTTCGACGAGCAGGAGATCGTGCAGAGGCCCGGCTCCGTGATCATGCTGAGCGACGACACCTATCGCGTGATTCCGACCGACGGACGCCCGGCGCTCAGCCAGAACGGCAAATTCTGGCTCGGGGTTTCCCGCGGCCGCTGGGAGGGCGACACCCTCGTCGTCGAAGTCACGAGCCTCAACGGCAAAGGGTGGTTCGACAGCACCGGCCAGTTCTACAGCGAGAACACGAAGATGATCGAGCGCTGGCGGCTGATCGACGCCAACACGATCGACTATGCGGTGACGATCGAGGATCCCACGATCTACACGCGGCCCTGGACGATGAACTTCCCGAAGCGTCGCCCGGGGACCGGTCCGCGCGGGCCGCGAGGCGTCAGCATCGCGTCGAGCCTGCCCGCGATCGAAAAGGACCCCTACGAGAAGGAAATGTGGGAGCGGGCGTGCTACGAGGGGAACGCGCCGACCGTCGCCGGTGTTCGCTCGCTCGGCTACAAGTGGTTCAGCGGGGTGACGCCGCCGAAGTAAGTCAGCCTCACGGTGCGACGAGAGCCGCCAGATCGCGTCCGAAGCTCGTGTCGCGGCGCGCCCGTGCGATCGCGATGAGATGCTGGTCCAGAAAGTTGGCGGCCATTGGTCCCTCGAGAGCCCCTTCGCTCTGCAGAATGCGCTCCGCGTAGAAGCGTCGCGACTGCTCGAGCTGTTCTCTGAGTCGCTGCTGGCACACAAGGTGGGGACGCCCGAGTTCGGCATTCGCCGTGTATTCCTGTTCGAGTTCGCCCGCCAGCCTGAGCGCCAGATCGCGCAGCGCCTGAGGAACCTCGTCGACGGTGGGCGGGATCGTCCACTCCACCGGCGAGTCCGGCTGGTGCGACGCGTGCGCGGCTGACAGTCCGATGAGCATCTGCATGGCGTGCCGGTAGACCAGCTCTCCGAACTTCGCCCGCGCCTGCGGCGTGCCCTCCGGACATTCCGCATCATTCGAGTCGTCTGCGTACACGACGCCGACAACCGTGCCCTGGAACACGATCGGCATCGCCAGCGCGCATGCGGGCGTGCCACCGAACAGGACCGTCGCGCCAGAACCGCCGTGGGGCGCGCCGAAATACGCTTCGAGCCGCCGCGTCTTCACGCACCGGGTCAGCAGCGAATTGCCGAGGAGCGGGATCGCGAGCCTCGAGATGTCGCTCTGAGCGTCGAACCCCGTTTGGCGCGTGCACTCGAGCCCGCCGTTGTGGACGCGGAAGAGCGCGACCCGGGAGAACTCACGGGCGAGCCCCTCAACGAGCGCCGCAAGCGCGTCGCCGGCCGTGCTCGCCTTCCCGAGTTCGTGAAAGACCGACAGCAGCTGATCGAGCGGCAACGACGTACACGTGCGCGCGTGTTCGCCGAGCGCCCTCGCTTGTTCCAGCTGCAGCTCGTCGAGCGAGGCGTCGAAGGCAGCCCTGAGGTCCGCAGCTTCGGCCTCGACCGCAGCGGCTCGCGCGCCGTCTTGCTGCGCCTGCTGGCGCGCTGCGTCCCGCTCTCGGAGCGCGGCCTCGAGTTCGACGCGACACCGATTCGTCACACGGTCGACGCACCCTCCGATCTCGGCGGTGATCCAGCTGGAGAGCGCGGTAGTGTCGGCTGGTTGCCCCATCACGACGCTCCTCCCGTCCTCGTGGCGTCAGATCGCGCCCGACAATGCGGATGAGAGCATGCCTGTGCACTCCGTGCAGATGATGACGTACCCCTTTCGCGGCAGCGTCGAGGTGAACGACACCTGCGTGCGGAGCGCCCGAAGCACGCGGATCGTCGTAATGTCCTTGGCGCAGTGCGGGCACCGCATCGGTGCCTCTAGTCTGTACACCCCGCCCAACGTCTCCCCGGCCGAAACCGGCGGGACGACCTGGGCGCCTTGCTCCTCCCGACTCGCGCAGCTCCGCTGCTGCGCGGCCGCATGGCTGCGCAAAGGCTGTATATTCATCGTCGTTCTCCCGGGGTCGCCGCACGGTGTATGGCAAAGGACGTGCCTCGCGTCGCTCGAATCGGAACACGCCCCGCGCGCGGTAGCGATGGGACACGAGCGGACTGTTCGGTGTAGGACGCCGACACGCCGCGATGACGCACACATAACGTGTTCCGAATCGGCACTCGTCACAACGGAGTTCGTGCCTATCCTCTTGGAGCTGCCCCCTTTGAACGAACTTCGCGCGATGCTGGACGCGGCGTTCGAGGGTCGATTCACCGAGGACGACTGGCATCATGCACTCGGCGGTGTCCACGTGTGGATGAACGAGGACGGCCGGATCATCAGCCACGCCTCGCTCGTCGAGCGCACGCTGGTCTGCTCCGGTACGCGGCTCCGGATAGGGTACGTTGAGGCCGTCACGACGATCGCCGAGCGGCGCCGTGTGGGCCACGGCACGGCGGTCATGCAGCGCATCGGCGAGGTTATCCAGCAGCGCTACGCGCTCGGCGCCCTGTCGACTGCCGTGCCCGCGTTCTACGAGCGGTTGGGGTGGGAGCGCTGGCGGGGGCCGACGTATGTGGCCGGCCCTCGGGGCCCCGAGCGCACGCCGGAGGACGACGGCGGCGTCATGATCCTGCGGACGGCGAAGTCGCCGAACCTCGATCTCGATCAGGCGATCGTCTGCGATTGGCGTCCGGGGGACGTATGGTAAAACCTGTCAGGGGAGGATCATGATGGGCCGTCGGGCGATATCCGTGCTTCTGGGGACCGTGTGCTCACTATCGCTGGCTGCCGGCGCGTTCGCGCAGGAAGGCACCCTGCTCGTCGCCAACCGCGCGGGCGGCAGCATCTCGCTCTTCGATTTTCCCACGAAGGTCGAGATCGGGCGCCTTCCGATCGGTCCGGTCATTCCCCACGAAGTGGCGGTCTCCCCGGACGGCCGTCGGGCCCTGACGACCGAGTACGGCCCCGAGAACCGGCACGGCCGGCATGTCGTTCTGATCGACATCCCGGAGGCGCGCATCGTCGGGCGGCTCGATCTCGGCCCGAACTCGCGGCCCCACTCGGTGCTGTTTCATCCCGACCGCCGCCACGCCGTGGCGACCATGCAGAATTCGGATCAGATCGCGATGATCGATCTCGACGCGATGAAGGTGGTCCGGACGCTGCCCACCGGTGGACGCGAGGGGCACATGGTGCGGCTCAGCCCTGATGCTGCGCGCGCCTACGTCACCAGCCGCGGCGCCGAGGGAACGCTCTCCGTCATCTATCTGAACGAGAATCGGCCACCCGTCGTCATCCGGACGGGCCGCGGCGCCGAGGGGCTTGCGGTATCACCAGATGGGCGTGAGGTCTGGGTCGCCAACCGGCACGAGGAGACGATCTCCGTCATCGACACCGCGTCGCTCACGATTGTCGCCACGGTCTCGTCGCGGCTCGCCGCCGGCCGCGTCGAGATTGGGGCCAACGGATTGGCGGTTGTCCCGAATGGCGGCGCCGGCCGCATCGTGCCGCAGTACTTGCGCCTCTTCGATGTGAAGGCGCGAAAGATGGTGGCGGAAGTGCCATTACGCGACGGCACGCCTCAGGACGGCAACTTCGGCGTGCTGATCCGCGGTGACGTCGCGTTCGTGAGCGATCCGGATCTGACCGGCTCGATCCGCATGTATAACCTCCGCGCGTTGGGCAGCGGCCAACCCGAACTGCTCGTGAACGGCCACGCCGCCCCCGACGGGATGGCGTGGTCGCCCGTGCGTGTGAATGTCATGCGATAAGCGTCGAGGCGGCCGCCAGGTGGAGATGCCCTTGACGCCTTACATGGATCTCCATGTTCCGCGTATCGTGCCCACGGGCGCCGCCCTCGGTGCGCGTGTCGACGGCCTCGACGTGCGTGCGCTCGATCCGGAGACCTTCTCGGTCGTATACGAAGCCTGGCTCGAGTATCAGGTGCTGCTCTTCAGAGACCAGTCGCTCACCGACGATGACCTGTTGGCCTTCAGCCGTCGATTCGGCGACCTCGACGAAGCGCCAGTGCAGGAAAGTGGGCGGCGATTCGTCGAAGGGCACCCGGAGATCAGGCGCTAGCGGGTCACGCCACGGCAGAACGAACGTCCATCTCACCGAAGCGGAACGCGGCGAGAAAGGCATCCACGACCTGTGGGTCGAAGTCGGTGCCAGCTCCCTTGAGGATGATGTCTTTCGCGTCGAAGGGCGACATCGCTTTGCGATACGGCCGATCGCTCGTGAGCGAATCGTAGACGTCGGCAACCGCGATGATCCGCGCTTCGAGTGGAATGGCGGCACCTCGAAGCGGATGGTACCCGGAACCATCGAACTTGTCGTGGTGGGCGAGCACGATCGGGATGACGCGGCGCATGGAGCCGCCAACCGTATCCAGCATCGCCACCCCTTTCTCGACGTGCTGCTGCATCGCCTCGTATTCTTCCTGAGTAAATCGCGCCGCCTTGTGCAACAGGTCTCGGCTGATCTCGAGCTTGCCGATGTCATGGAGCAGGCTGGCCGCCCGCACGTCCTCGATCCCCTCCGAATCGAGGCCGAGGTGGGCAGCGATCCGCGTCGCGTAGACGGAGACGCGGTACGAGTGATGCTCCGTGTATTCGTCTTTTGCAATGAAGTGTTGTAACAGCCGGAGGACGCCGTGATAGGTCTGCCTCATCGATCGGAGTTGCGCGTTCTTGTGGTCGTAGAGGGATCCCATGAAGTAGCCGGTCAACATGAGCGTGCCGCCCCACACCGCCACGTCGAGCCAGGCCGTCAGGCCCGAGGGCACGTGCTCGCGGCTGAAGCCACCCGGCGTGGTCATCAGAAGAAGCACGACAAGCAGCACGCTGGCGAGCGCGGTCAGCGTCGCGTGGCGCCGGCCATAGAGGAACGCCGATCCCACGGTCGGGAGCGAATAGAAGCCGAGCATCATGCGCTGCCCGTCGAGCAGGAGGTTCAACAGCAGCGCGATGATGAACATGGAGAGTATGAGCCACAGCTCCTTGTTCACCCGCTCGAATCGGCCGACGGCGAATGGTGACATATGCATCAAGAATTCGCGAGAAGAACCGTGCGTCCCCGCCTGATCAAGATCGGGACCCACGGCGCGGATCCCGTAAGTCATTGACAGCGTCTGTCTGGATGGGGTCGCCGCGTCTGGGTGTGTCGGCGCGCCGGCGCCCGAGTGTGCCGTCCGTGTGCACGTCAGGCGGGTCGCCGTGTAATTGCGGGCCCAGACGCGCGGACGTCAACGGCCGATACGGCGACCGCGATGGCCGTCATGCCGACACATCCAGCCTGGCACGGCATGGCAGTCGATTGGTCAGGATATGACAGTTTGCCCTGACCGCTTGGGAGCCGGGGGCCGGTAGGTACGTGCCACCGGCTCCCGGCCACGAGCTACCGGCTGAGATTCAGAACGTCATACGGAATCCGAGCTGCAGCATGCGCGGCTGATACGCCACGTTGGGGTTGAACGACGGGTTGCCGTACTCCGAGCTGCCTTCGTTCACCACGTAGGAGCCGTAATTCTCGTGGTCGAACAGGTTGAACACCTCGACGATCCCGTCAATCGCCATACGGCCGACGAGTGGGAACCGCTTCTGGATCCGCATGTCCACGCGCTGGATCGGATCGCCGGTGAGGGCGTTGCGCGGCTGGATCGAGCCGTCGGCACGCAGGCGCAGCGACGGAACCGCCGTCCCTCCTCCTTCGTTCCGCCTGTCGACGCCGGTTGTCGTCACGTAGCGCATCCCCGATCCGAAGAAGTAGATCCCGCTCAGCTGCACCCCGCGTCCGACCTCCCACAGGCCGTTGAGGACGGCGCGGTGCCGCTGGTCGCCGGTCATTCCGAAGCCGCCCGCGACGAAGGTGCCGGCGTACCCGTACTCGCCCCCGAGGTCTGACACGAGCGGGAAGCCGATTGGACGCCGCGCGACGATGCCGTCGTCGCCGACGTACCACTGATCCCGGAATGGCGTCGCATCCCGAAACGCCGAGACGGTGTACGTCGCCGTCGCCTGCCAGCGATTTCTGTACCGTTTCGTCCACGTGAGGTCGACCCCGTGATAGTTCGACCAGCCCTCGAGCATCTCGAAGTTCACCAGCCCCCAGTCGGGGAACGCCCGCCGGCTGATGTCGTTGAAGCTGTAGTTCGCGCCGGTTGCCGGGTTGTACGACAGATTGACGTTCTGCGGGTACTCCTCGAGCCGCCCCCCGGTGTACACGTAGTTCGCCTCGACCGACATGGCATCGCCGACCTGGCGCTGAATGCCGGCGGACGCCTGGTGGCTGTACGACGTCTGGCGGCCAGGGTAGTTGATCTCCTGGTTCAGCGTGCGGCGCACGCACCCGGGGACGAAGTTCTGGTCGCACGCCTGCTGCAGCGCCTGGGCCATCGTCGGCTTCGGCCCGCCCCATTCGCCCTCGCCGCTCGGCCCGAGTCCGAACCAGTTGGGCACGAAGTCCGGCCGCCTGTTGTTGAGAATCTGGTACTCGAACAGCTGCTGGTACAGACTCACCTGCTGCACGCCGTCGTTCGGCGAGAAGGCGAAGAACAGGCCGTACCCGCCGCGGATCACCGTCCGGTCGTCGACGCGAAGGTTCATCCCGACGCGCGGCGCCACGTTGTTGGTGTCGTGCGGCTGGTCGCCCGGCAGCCATGGCAGAAAGCGCACCTTCTCGGAGTGGGCGTTGCTGTCGACGTCGTAGCGCACGCCGAGGTTGAGCGTCAGGTTATCGCCCACCCGCCAGTCGTCCTGCAGCCAGGCCGAGACGTTGTCGCGGTTGACGAGGTGCCTGTAGCCGGAATCCGACAGGCCGTGGAACACCTGCGAGGTGATGCTCGAGAGCGGCGCCACGTTCCATGTCGACGCGTCGTTCCACACAGGGAAGAGCGCTTCGATGTTGCCCGGGACCGGGCCGCTGCGCGCGTCGATCTGCCCCATGCAGCGCAGGCACCACCGGAACTGGAGGCGGTACCGGAAGTACTCGGCGCCGAGCTTCACGTCGTGACGCCCGCCCCAGTCGTACGAGGTGGTGAAGTCGTCACGGAGGTACTGCGTGTCCTGAAAGGTGTTGATCGCGTTGTTGCCAATCGTCAGGCCTCGGAGCTGCACCTGCACCGGGTTTCCCTGCAGGACCGGATGGAACGGAAATGGTCCGCCCTTCCACCGCGCGATCGGCTGATCCTGCCGTTCATACTTGGTGGCACCCGCACGGATCTCGTTCACGGTCCGGCTCCCGATCACCTGCGTGAAGCTTCCGTTGTACTGCGGCGCGTTACGCCTGAGCGTCCGGTCGTTCGACGGGTGCACCGTCCCGCCGCCGCCGCCGAAGAAGAGGTTGTCGTACTGCGACGCGCGCACCGACAATCGGGTCTGCGGCGTGAACTGTGCGTCGAAGCGCCCGATGAACTTGTGCACGCGGCTCGGGAACTCCTGGTCGACGTTGAAGCTCGGCCACGGCGTCGTGTGCACGTAGGTCTTCGGCTCGCGCTCGTACTCGTACGCGCCGAAGAAGTGCATCCGATCGCGCCGGACCGGCCCGCCGAAGGTCAGGCTCACCTGCTGATTCGAATACGGCAGCACCCGATCCCGGAAGAAGTCCTTCGCGTTGAAGCTGTCGTCACGGAAGTACCCGCCGATGCTCCCGGCGAACTGGTTCGTCCCCGACTTGGTGACGGCATTGACGATCATCCCAGTCGAGCGCCCCATCGTCGCGTCGAACCGGTTGGCCACCACCTCGAACTCCGCGATGGCGTCCCGGCTGAAGCCGATCTGTTCGGCGTCGGTCTGCGAGTGGTAGTTGACGGTCACCTGCTGACCATCGACGTTCGTCTGCGAGTACCCCTGCCGGAACTGCACCAAGCCGCCCCCCTCATTCCGGCGGGCGCCCGGCGCCAGCAGCGTCAGGTCCATCCAGTTGCGGCCGTTGATCGGGAGCTCCTGCATCTGCCGCGGATCGATATTCGCCCCGACTGTCGAGCCGGTGGTGTCGACGAGCGGCGCCTCCGCCGTCACGGTCACCGTCTCCTGCACCGCCGACGGTGTCATCTGCATGTTCACGGCAACGGTCTGCCCGAGAAGGATCTGCAGCGCCCGGGTAACGGTCGTGAAGCCAGAGAGCTCGGCGGTCACGCGGTAGACCCCGACGCGCACCGGCAGCCGGAACTCGCCGCGACCGTCGCTGACGGCAGTGAACACGTTGCCGCTGGCTTCGTGGACGGCGGTCACGGTTACCCCCGGCAGCACTCCGCCCGTCGAGTCGGCGATCGCGCCGGCAAATGTCGCCTCCTGTGCGTAGGTACCCACAGGGAGCAGGAGGATCAGGACAGCGAGAAGCACTCGCCTCGGGACATCGACACTCATACGCCCTCCTCACGATTTCGACGTGCCACGCGCACGCGGACACGTCGGGTAAGAGAGCCAATTGCCGAGCCGACAAGAAACTGAGGGAGCCGCCGCCTGACGTCTCCCTGGCGCGCGAATGAAAACGACCCCTAAAGGTTCTAGAGGTTACGCGATTGGTTGGTGTACCAACAATACTGGCGTGCTGGCGCCGACCCTACGGGGTCGCATGGAGGGCGAATACCCGCTCCGCACGACAAGAAGAAGGGCCGGACGGACAAGCGGGTCGTCTACGCGTGGTCCTAGTGCCTGATGGCCTCCAACGTAAAATTGCCCTCGCCAATCGGGGAGTTGTACTGGACCTCTTGCAGGGTCAGTCGGGTACGGGTGCCACGGCGCAAGTCGACCATCTCGAGTTGTCGCGGCGTCCAGATGCCCTGGTCGTTCTCGATCGAGGAGTTCGTCAGTCGCTTGACGACGTCGTCCTTGACGAAGTGGTCGAGCCTGGCGATCACGTAGTTGTCCTTGCGGATCCAGGCAATCGAGCGCGTGTACTGGGACGATCGGCCTCGCTTTGGCGTCATCTCGATGTGCCAGCAGCTCGCCCCGTCGACGGTATCGCTGCCGAGCATCGAATAGTCGAATTGGTCGACGTCGCGCTCCTCGAGATCCTCGAAGCTGAAATCCGTTCCAAAGAACCGGGTGGAACGATCCTGCAACGCGATCCGCCGATCCCGCTGCAACGCCGGTGTCCACATCCATTGATCGGAGGCGCGCTCCGAATGATTGTGTATGAGGAGCGCCACGCCTTTGACCTCTGGCGGTCCGGTAAATCGCAGCACCGCCTTGCTCCGACCGTTGGATCCCGCCCGATCGAACGTCCAGCGCTTCTCCGACGTCTTGCCGTCGGCATTGAACGACCGCAGCAGGCCGTCGTACCGATAGAACTTTGCCTCGGCGCGGCGCTGTACCTCTTCCATGATCGTACGCGCGTTCCTGGGGCTGTCGGCTGGATCCGGGGCGACACTTCCCTGAACCGGGACGCTCGGGGATTCGCTCGCTGCTTCGGCTTCTGCGGGCGGGACCATGGGCACCTGTTCGTCCGTGCTCGACGATTCGCTCCCTTGACCAGCGTCGAAGCCTGCGATTTCCGCTACCGCCGCGCCGGCCGGTTCTAGGGCTGTCGATGCCCCGCCATCCTGAGCGGCGCCGCCGCCGGTGTCATTGTTGCGCACCCGCGGGGTCTTGCGCTGAGGCGCCGGTGCCGCTGCTGAAGCGTCTTCCTGTTCAACACTGACCGTCTGCTGGTCCAGGTATCGCGACACCGCAAACCAGCCGCCGACGACCCCAGCGGCGGTGACACTCATGGTGATCACGATGGTTCCGAAGACACTCGTCTGCTCTCTGCTCATATGTGCGGACCCTGGTCCGATTGCGCCACGTGGTGCACCGGCAGGTGGGGAGGGATCCTACGGTGAGACCGTGCCGTTGTTATGTATCGGCGCCAATTGGCCGCGTCTGCACGACCTTCGCGGTCATTGGTTGACGAACGTAGATGGTGCGAACACTCTGGCAACTCGGCGGCATTAGCGTTGCACCTCAGACGTGCTTCGTCGACAGTCGTCGGCGATTTCGCTTCGCAACTGGGGGCTATCCGGGCTATCCGCGCGTAGGTTTGTTACTCGACGGTGCAGATTTGTGATCGGCGAGACGTCGGCGGACACCGCGCTTCAACTCGGAAAGGTGACAAGCCAATGTTGACAGCCTCTATCGTCTGGGGAGTTCTCGTGCTCATGGTGGCGCTGAGTAACCACGGCAAGTAAACACCCGACCGCACTGACATCGTTCGCTGGCACCGGATACGGTCGCCCACACGCGCGGATACGAAAGACGACCGCCCCAATGATGCTCCGCCGGGCGACGAGCACGATGTGATCCTGGTCCGTTGTACGACGACGACCCCGAACAAGACTGACGAGGGGAAAGCCTCTCAACAGAGGCGACTGGGAAGGGGAGAGGTCGGTGTCGACCTACGCGCTGGCTGGTGTGTTAGAGAACCACTCTTCCTCTTGAAAGGTCCAGACGTCTCCAGCACTCCACGCATGCCGGTGTGAGTTTCTCGAGCACTGGTGCGCCAGAAAAGCCGCGCGGATGTCGCCGAACGATGCCACCCATCTGATGATGACAGTTCTCATACGCCGGCTGGCTGTGCAATGGAGAGGCCGATGTCGCACGCCAGATTTTCCTAATGACTCCACGCGTCGCGTCGAGACCGTGTAAGGACGAACGACCGAACTGTATCCTTGAAATTCACATTCGCCAATTGATACAGCGTGCATTTCTATGCACGCTGTTCGCACCGCTGTCTAGCGATACTTTCCGACCTCCGTGGCTCCGGTGCCGCTGCAGCTCGTCGCTCCGTACCGCAAGAATTTTTGCACGCGGTTCCCGTTGTCGACTTCGCCCGTATACAGGTTGCCTTCTGAATCGACGCTCACGACGTGGACCCAATGGAATTCGCCGATCTGGCGCCCCGCGCGACCGACGCGGTCGAGCTCCTGAAGGTTCTCGCGATTGAGCGTGTAGATCGTGTTGTTCGAGAGATCCGCCACATACATGCAGCTCTGCGCCGGGTCTGGCGAGAAATTCACGGAGCCGGCCGTACCGCCTGCGCTCTGCGGAGCGACGTGCACCTCGCCGACGAACCCGCACTTTCCGATCTCGCCGCTGGGATTGCTGCACACCTTGCCGACGTCCGCCGTCCTGAATACCTGGATGCGGTTGTTGTTGCGGTCGCATGCGTAGAGCAGACCGTCATTGGAAAGCTTCGCGCAGTGCAGCGGGCTGCGGAAGAATGTCGGTCTCATCTCGCCCCTGTCGAACTCGGCCGCCCACAGCCCCACTTCGTATCCGGCATCCCCGATGACGGTGTTCTCGGCGTCAACCGGGTTCTGTCCGTACGCGCCGAAATGCCCCACATACTTACCGGTTGCGGCGTCGACGATGAGTACGCGGCGGTTCCCGTAGCCATCGGCGATGTAGAGATAGTTGGTCTTCGGATCGACCGTCATGTCGGCGGGCAGATAGGGCTGTGGCGTGGCGTTGGGCCCGCCTTTGATGTCGTCACTGTTCGGACGCTTCGCCCCGGCATATCCAATCTGCAACACGAACGTGCCGTCAGCGGTGAACTTCAGCACGTGAGAATCGTCCCCGAACGTTGCAGCCCAGGGGAACTGGCCCGTGAAATCTTCGCCGTTGCCGGAGATGTATACGAAGTCGTTGTGGTCGACGTAGATGCCGTGCTCGCGCGCCGGCCAATCGCACCCGTCCTCGCGCCGGCACTTCTTGTCCAAGAAGCCGGGATCCGATGGTCCCCCCCAGGCCTGAAGGAGATTCCCGGCCTTGTCGAACTGCAGCACAGACGGCGCCGGGACGCAGCATCCCGAATGCTGGCCGAACGCTCTCGGGTGCCCCAGCGCGCTGACGGGATTGCCTTTTGCGTCTTTCCCGGCCGCAACGAGTGCGCCCGCCTCGGTCGAACTGAGCGATCGCGGACGGTGATACACCCAGATGGTGTCGTGGCGATCGACGAACAGGCCTCCAATCTGGCCCAGGCGCCAGTTGTTTGGCAGCGGTTTGGGCCAACCCGGATCGACGACGAAGCTCGGAGCCTCCGCCGTTTCAGGGACGTGTGGGGCGGTCCGCTCGAGCATGCGCTCGACGGCGCCGGCCATGGTGATCACGCTGACGCCGTCGGAGCTGCCGCCTTCGCTGCCCCGCGAGTCCGACCCCCTCGCACATGACACGTTCGCCACCGCGACGACGCCGACCATCCCGGCCAGAACTACAGATGTGAACTGCACGATGTCCTCCTGCCGCTACTTCACGGGAGAAAAATCAGTGGGCACCATGTAACGCGAGTCGATTCGCTCGGCGAGTCTGATGCCGTCCGCCTGGCTTTCGGCGGCGACCTTCTGCCATTCGGGATCGGCCTGGAACGCTTTCCAGGATGCTTCCCGGGCTTCTCGCGACGGATAGGCCAGGATGTAGACGAGCGTCCGTTCGGCGTTGTCGCCCGACGCGGCGGTCCAGTACCCGACGTTGGTCATCCCGTGCTTCTCGAAGATCCGGGTAGTATGGTTCCGGAAGCGTGCCACGAGCTTGTCCATCCTGTCGGGGGCGGCCGTGTACACCCTCAGTTCGTAGAATCGATTGGTCTGTCTCTGCTGCGCCACTCCCCATGTCACGCCACTCATCCCGATCACCAGCCCGAGGACGGCCAGAATTCTCCACTTCATCATGCTCCGCCTCCCTTTCGCTGGCGGCACTATAACTGACGCGGTCTGAATCAGCCAGCTTTCCAGACGTATACTGCGCCGCGGGGGAGCGTGAATATGCGCATGCCGCACATCATCGCGGCGGTCTCCGTTGTGCTCAGCGCTACGGCCGCGCAGGCGCAGAATGGCGCCGCGGCGTCCTCGTCCTGTGATGTGCCTCATGCGTCGGGAGTGTCAACGCAGCAGCTCGTTTCGGGGCAACGGCAGCGCGCGTACCGACTGTTCGTCCCACCCGGATATGACGGACATCTGCGCTTGCCTGTGGTCCTCGATCTGCACGGGAGTGGTGGAACGGCGGCAGGGCAGGCCGGCAACAGCGGCCTCGAGACCGTGAGCGTCCGCGAGCGGTTCATTGTGGCGACGCTCGAAGCGGAAGACGGGCTCTGGAATGTTCCCGTGCAGAACACCCGGGCCGACGACGTCGCCTACGTCCGCGATGTGATCGCTCATGTAGCCGCGCGTCTGTGCACCGACGAGACGCGGGTGTACGCAACCGGGTTCTCGGGGGGTGGACGGATGACGTCATTGCTCGCGTGCCGCCTCGGCTCGCACATTGCGGCGATCGCGCCGGTCGCCGGGCTTCGATTCCCGGGTCCGTGCGACGGCCCTCCGGTTCCGGTGCTCACGTTCCATGGGCTGGCCGATTCGCAGAACCCGTACGACGGGCATGCGCCAGGGCGGGGTGCGGAGTGGCTCGAGAGCGTTCCCGATGCGCTCGCGGGCTGGGCCCGCCACAACGCGTGCCCTCAGGACGTCAGTTTCGATGATCCGCCGGGACCGGTGTCGACCATGCGCTACGACGGGTGCCGCGATGGTGCCGAGGTCCACCTGATCCGCATCGATGGCCTGGGTCACGTGTGGACGAAGAAGGAAGTCGACACGACCGGCGTGATGTGGCAGTTCTTCACACGCCATCGCCTGAGTCGATAACCGGCAGACCGTCACGTCAGCCCATGCTGCGGCGTCTGATTCTGGCAAGCGTCATCGCACTGGGTGTGCTGACGGCCGTCGGCGCGGGCGCGGCGTACTGGTTCTTTGCGCGCGACGGCTTCCGCACCGCGCTCGAATCGCAGGTCTCCGCGTGGCTCGGCCATCCGGTTCGGATACACGCGGCTCGCGCCCAGTTCGTCCCGCGCCTTGCCGTCCAGCTCGAAGACATCCGCGTCGGCGATCCCGTCCAGCTGGCGCTTGCAGACGTGGAGCTCGCATCCGATCTCCTTCCGCTCCTCGCCGGCCGCATCGAGAACGCGGAGGTACGCGTCTCGGACACCGAGATCGATATGCCGCTCCGGTTCGGGTTGCCAGCATCCAGCGCGCCGACCCAGGACGCTGCCGGCGCGCCCGTCCAGCTTGTCTCGGTTCGATCCATCGCGCTCCGGAACCTCCGGCTTCGAAGCCGCGGCCGGGAGATCGTCGTCTCGGCCGATTCATCGTTCGACGGCTCGGCGCTGGCGCTCGAGCGCTTCAGTGCCGCGTCACGGGGCACCATGCTCGAGGCGGAGGGGGTTGTCAGGCTCTCTCCGCGCATCGACGCGCGCCTCACGGCCACCGCCAATCGTCTCGACGTTGACGAGCTGCTCGCGCTGGCCGACGCGTTCACGCCGCCGGCGGGAACCGGGGGGGCAGGTCAAGAGCGGCCGCCCGCGCGGATTGCCGCCACGATCGCCGCGGATCGCGCCACCGCCGCCGGCCTCGAGGTGCACCAGTTCACGACCGAGCTGACGCTCGACGGCGATGCCGTGGCGCTCGATCCGCTTCGGTTCTCGCTGTTCGGCGGGCGCTACGAGGGCACCATGCACGCGCAACTGGTGACGCCGCTGACGGCGACGCTCGCATCACGCGTGATCGACGTCGACGTCGCCCAGCTCGCGGCGTTCGGGGGCTCGCCGGACACAATCACCGGCCGGCTGAGCGCCGAGGCGACGATGACCGGATCGGGTGCGGAGATGGCGCAGCTGCTCCGCGGTCTTCGCGGCACGGGGACCGCCGTCATCGTCGATGGCACCATCCGGCGGCTCAATCTCATCCGCACGGTGGTCCTGTTCTTCGGACGTCCGGCGCCGGACGCCGGGGAAGGGACCGACACGTTCCAGCGAATCGAAGCCAAGGCGTCGCTGAGCAATCGCGTGCTTCGCGCCGAGGCGCTGGCGCTTCGGTCCGACGACGCGGACATGGTGGGCGACGGGACGCTGAACCTGGACACCGACGCGCTCGACGGACGCGGGGATCTGCTGCTGTCCGAGAAGCTCTCGGCGCAGGCGGGGACGGACCTGTACCGCTATACGCGCGAGGGCAACCGCGTGGTCTTGCCGGCGTTGATCGGCGGGACGCTCAGCGCGCCGAGGTTGACCATCGACGTTGGTGCCGCAGCCAAGCGGGGCCTGCGTAACGAAGCCGAACGACGGTTGAAGGGGCTGCTCGATCGCTTCGGGCGGTGACGTGGGATTCGGTGCCCGAGCGCGCCACCCGGGCGCAGCGCTCGCACGGCTGCCACGTGGGTGCCATTGCGGCAAGTTTCTCGATTCGTCGCCGAGGGGCCATGCACCGCACTCCCTGGTGTCATCGAGGACTCTCAACCCCTCCATGCGCCCGCGGGTGTTCGGTCGCCGCCGCGCGAACGTTTAACCTGGGTACCAGTCCTGGCACACACGCAGGCGAAACGGGAGCCCAAGATGAAGCGCAGAGATCACCCCTCCCTGGTCCGTGTCGGCATATTCGGTCTCGACGGATCGCTCATCGGATCTGCAACCGCCTCACTGAAGCCCGCAGGTAAACGCGCGCGCGGCACGGTCGGGCTTCGCTACAACAAACGGCTCGGAGGACACGTCGCGCAGGGGGTGGCCCCGGGACGCTACGTTCTGACGGCGTCAGCTAATGGTCTCGAGACGCAGCGCCGCCCGATCGACGTGCCCGACGGCCCGCTGGATGAAGTGGTGATTCTCGGGCGACGAGGCCTGCCCTATTACTACCGTCGCAACGTCAAGGTTCCGTTCCAACCGCGGGTCGATCTGATCGCCGCGTCGTTCCGGGGCTCCCTGCGAGAGATCGAAAGCCGGGCTGGCGAGATCGCCCGGCGCCTCAAGCTCGAAATGGTTCCGCTCACGAAGCAAGTGCTGGAGGAGTACGTTCGTGTGTTCCGCATCCCGGGCCGGCCGAGTGTCGCGGAGCAGCAGCGGCTGGTCACTGAATTGACCCATCAGGCTGGCGTGAGGTACGCGGGACCGGTCGTCGCCATAACGCAGGAATCGGTCGGATTCCTGACCGACGAGATCGTCGCAAAATTCGAATCGGCAGTCGAACGCAACGAAGCGGCCGCACTCGCGAAGCGGCTGAAGCTGACGATCATCCGGCCGATTCCGTACGCGGGGAACGCGTTCCTGCTTCGCGCGGCAGAAGCACGTCAGGTGCTAGCGGCGTGCGATGCGCTCGTCGAATCCGAGCGCGTCGTCTATGCCGAGCCCAATCTCGTCGTCTCGGCCGTGGACGATCAGATCGTACCGACAGACTTCCTGTTCCCCCAGCAGTGGCATGCGACGCTCGTGAACCTGCCGCAGGCATGGGAGTCGTTGCAGGGGCTCAATGCGCCCGGCGTGATGCAGGGCGATCCTGGCGACCTCACGTTCGGTGGCGAGAACATCACGATCGCGGTGATGGATCGCGGCATACAGTCCCAGACGGTCATGGCCGTGGTGCAACCGGCCCATCCCGATTTCATCGGCAACATCACGAGCGGAGCGCCCAAGATCTCTCAATACTTCGACTTCGCCACCATGGTGGCGAACAACAACAACCCGCCGAACAATCACGGAATGGGATGTGCCGGCGTGGCAGCGGCGCTCGCCAACAACCCTTCGGTCGTGATGGGCGAGAACGAGGGTGTCGCGGGCGCGGCACCAAACTGCCCCACCATGGGATTGATTCGACCGGCCGGCGGGACCGAAGTGCAGTATGCGGATGCCTACATCTGGACGGCGGGATTCAATCCGCTGAGCACGCAGGCAGGGTTCCCGGCACCGATCGCTCCAGGCGCCGACATCATCACCAACAGCTTCGGCGAGAGCACGGGGGCTCCCATCTCCGGGCTGATGCGCGACTGCTTCGATTACCTGACGACGTACGGGCGAGGCGGGAAGGGCGTCGTGCTCTGCTTCTCGGCCGGCAACGGCAACACCGACTTCCGTTTGCCGCGGCCCTGGGCGGCGTACGAAAAGACGATCGCCGTGGCCGCGTCGACCAACGCAGACGTTAGGGCCAACTACAGCAATTTTGGCCCGGGTATCGATCTCTGCGCGCCGAGCTCGAACGGTATCGGCATCGTCTCGGGCGACCTGCTTGGGGGGGGCAATCTCGCGGGGCACACGGGCGGCAATAACGACTACACCAACACTTTCGGAGGCACCTCGTCGTCGACGCCGCTCGTGGCGGGCGTCGCCGCGCTCGTGCTGTCGGCACGGCCGGACCTAACGTGGGTCGAGGTTCGCGATCTGCTGAGAAGCACTGCCGTGCCGATCGACACGGGCAACGTGAACCCAATCGGCCAGTGGACCGACACGGATGGCGACGGCAACATCGATTACAGCCAGTGGTACGGGTTCGGACGCCTGGACGCTCAGGCGGCTGTCGATGCAGCAATCGTCTACGACTTCGGCCGCGACCTCGTCGTTCGCGACACGCTCGCGGACGTGGGCACGGTGCCGGTCGGCGGCGCGTTCTGGGTCAGCCCCGACCTGTGGGTTCGCACTGCGGATCCGGCGGTTGACGGCGGCGCGGCACTGCCCGCGACGTACGCCGATCCCCCGCCGCACCAGGCGCCGATCGCGGGACAGGATAACTTCGTTTACGTTCGGCTGCGAAACAACGGCACCATCGATTCACTGCCGTTCTACGTGCGTGTCTATCTGACACACTGGGCCGGCACCGAGTTCGTGTACCCAGATGATTTCATCCCAACGAACCGGCCGGGAGATCCGTTGCCGATGCCCATGACTCCCGGCACGTATCTCATCGGCGAACTGCGAGTGGACACGCTGGCCGCCGCGACGTCGACGATTGTGAACATGACGTGGCCGCAGGCACTCGTACCGCCGGAAGAGGTGTTGGTGAACGGCTCGAACGTGCGCTGGCATCCGTGCCTGCTCGTGGAATGCTCCCCACACGATGGCCCCGCCGCGACCGGACCGTATGTGTGGGACAACAACAATCTCGCTCAACGCAATCTCACCATCGTCTATCCCGACGACGACGGGTTCGCTGCGGGCATGGTGATTGGCAACCGGCGCGACCCGTTCCCGTACGCGATTCTCGACATCGATCGCGGACGGCTGCCGCGCACGGTAAGGCTCTACGTCGAAATCCTCGACGAGCGCGCGGTCGGGCGGCTCGAAGCACTCATTCGCGACAAGAGGCTCGACGTGTCGCTGGACTGCTGCGAGCTGACGATCGTCAGCGATACGCGGATCGAGATCGGCTGTAAGCATCCGCTGGCGATCACGCTGCCAGCCACATCGCGGCTGGGCGACGTGTCGAGGCATCTGACGGGCCTGCCCGTCCGCGGTTTTACGCTGGGATTCCACCGCGGGCGTCGCGTCGCCTGGCTCGATGCGCGCACTGTCGTCCGCATCCCGATCATTGGTGGCGCCGGAGCGCTGGTGCCGATCGTCGTCGGCGGCACGCTCAGCGCGCCTCTGCCGAAGACGTCGTTCCCGGTGCACGTCACGCAGCGCAATCCGGATGGGCAGGTCGTTGGCGGTGTCACGGTGGAGATCGACGCCACGCGGTGACGCGAGGAGTGTGACGTGAAATCGGTCCAGACCGGAATACGCGTGCAGGTCGTGAGCTTCAACGGGGAGCTTCTCCGCGACGCGACCGTCGTCGTGCGGCCGGCCGCCGGAAAGAAAGCTCCCGTCACGCTACGCTTCGATCCGCGGCAAGGCACGTACACGGCTGCGCTCGCACCCGGCGAATACGTCACGCAGGTGGCCGCTCGAGGGTACGACGCGCAGCAGCGCGCGGTCGTGGTGGGCACGGCGGCTCTGGCCGAAGCATTCGTGCTCGGCCGCAAAGGCATGCCGTATTACTACCGCGGGCGCGTCCGCGTTCCCTTCGAGCCTCTTCCCGATCGCATCGGCGTCTCGTTCGCACCTGATACCACGGGCGAAACCGTGGACGCGATCCGGCGAGCGCTGAAGCTGGAAGAAGCCGAAACGCCGGAGCCGGCGAAGCGCGAGCACGTACGCCTCTTCCGGCTGCCGGATCCGCTCGATCGACCGCCCGGCCGGGAGCTCCTGCTGCGCGTCTCGAAGCATCCGCGCGTGCGCCGCGCCGGAGCGATCGTGCGCATCGACCATGGCACGGTGGCGTTTCTCACTACGGAGATCGTGGCGAGGTTCCTCGCACAGGTCACGCGAGAGCAGGTGGCCTCCGTCGCGAGAGAGCTCCGGCTCACGGTGCAGCGCAACATCCCGTATGCCGGCAACGCATACCTGCTCGAAGCCGAAGGCCCCGCCGACTACACCGTGCTGCAATCGTGCGAGGCTCTCGTCCGAACGGGTCTGGTCGAATACGCCGAGCCCAATCTCGTTCAGACAGCTGTCGACGACTTCACACCGAACGACGACCGCTACGACGAACAGCCGCATCACACGATCGTGCAGAGTGAGACGGCGTGGGACAGCGGGCTCGGCGATGCAAACGTGATCGTCGCGGTCGTCGACGCGGGATGCGATATCGATCACGCCGATTTCCAGGATCCGGCGCTGCCCGGCGGCACGAATATCTACCAGGCGTTCGACTTCACGTCGATGGACGCCGACCCGACGGCGAATTCCCACGGCACGAAGAGCACCGGCATCGTGGCCGCGATCACGAACAATACGACCGGCGTTGCGGGCATGGCAGGCCACTGCCGGCTCATCGCCGTTCGCTACCCGTCGGGAACTGACCTGGCTTACTCGGACGCGTACATCTGGTGCGCCGGCTTCGATCCGCAGAGCACGACGGCGGGGTTTCCGGCGCCGATTTCTCCCGGCGCGGATGTCATCAGCAGCAGCTTCGGCATTTCGCAGGCGGCGCTCTCGGGCCTGATGCGCGATACGCTCGACTTCCTCACCACGTACCCGCGCACCGGCAAGGGTTGCGTCGTCGTGTTCTCCGTCGGCAACGACAACAGCGATTTCACGACGTACCGGCAATGGGCGGCGTACGACAAGACGATCGCCGTCGCCTCGTCGCGCATCAGCCCGCCCGACGCCGCCGAGGTGAAGGTCAGCACCAGCAACTTCGGCGCCAAGCTCGACGTGTGTGCGCCAGGCGGCGGTCCGGCCGGCGGCACCGAGACGCGAACGCTGTCGACGACGAATGCCGGCAGCGGACCCGGCGGGAGCAACTACGACACGTTCGGGCAAACGTCGTGCGCTTGCCCGCAGGTGTCAGGGACGGCGGCGCTGCTGCTCTCGGTGAACCCGGACCTCACGTGGGTCGACGTGCGCGACATTCTCCGGCGCACAGCAGTGCGGATCGATGACGCGAACGTCGATCCGATAGGGCAGTGGGTCGATCTCGACGGCGACACGGTTGCCGAGTTCAGCCAATGGTACGGGTATGGCCGGATCAACACCGCCGCGGCAGTTGACGAGGCGGCCGCCGGCGGCGCTTCGCGCGATCTCATCGTGCGCGACAACCTCAGTGACGACGGGACGGTGCCGAGCACGGGAGCCTTCTGGGACAGTCCCGACCTCTGGGTTCGTACGACCGATCCCGCAGGCGACGCTGGCGCGTTGCCGGCAGCATACGGAGATGCTGCGCCGCACGAATCGCCGATCTCCGGGCAGGCCAACTGGGTGTACGTGAGGCTGCGGAATGCGGGGACCGACGCCAGTCTTCCCTTCTACGTCCGCGTGTACATCACACACTGGGCTGGCGCGGAGTTCCTCTATCCCGACGATTTCGCCTCGACCAATCGTCCGGGCGACCCGCTACCCTCGCCGCTCACACCCGGCACGTACCTGATTGGAGAGATCGCGCATCCCGGTCTTGCCGCGAGCACTGTCGAGATCGTCAACGTCGAATGGCCCGCGGCCTTGGTGCCGCCGCAAACCGTCGACGTCGACGGGATGGAAGTGGAATGGCATCCATGTCTGCTGGTCGAGATCGCTCCTCACGAGGGAGCCGCAACCGGCAGCCACGTGTGGGACAGTAACAACCGCGCGCAGAAGAACATCTCGATCGTCTACGTGGACGACGATGACGAATTCGCAACGGCGGCGGTGATCGGTCATCGCCGGAATCGGTCGGCAACGCTGATCCTCGAGATCGATCGTCGCCGCGTTCCGCGCAATATCGTGTTGTATGTCGACCTGCTCGGCGCGTCGGAGGCCAAGCCCCACGACTGTGCCCTGACGATCCTGCACGACACGCGTGTCGCCACGACCTGTGCGAGCTCCGACCGCGGCATCGTGCTGGAGCTGCCCAAGGGTACGCGAATCGAGTGCGACGGCCGGCGCTGGCTGCGCGGCGTTCCGATTGGCCGCGGCGTGCGTCGAGGCTTCCATCACGGCCGGCCGGTGCTGTGGCTCGACAGACAAGGCGTGGCTCGCATTGAAGTGCAGACCGGACCTGCACGTGTGCTGCCGCTGATCATCGGCGGGGTGGTCCATGGGTCCGGCCCCGATTCGGCGGTCGATGTCCCGATTGTCCAGCTGAACCACGATGGCTCAAGGGCCGGCGCATTCGCCCTCAGGCTCGCGCCGCGGCCTCGCATGAGGCGGGCCAGACGCCGAGGTGGCAGATGATCACATTCACCATCGACGGAGCGGTGACGGAGCTCCAGTCGGGAGCACCCCTGCCGGGCCTGTTCGTCAAGGCGTTCGACAAGGATCTGTTCTTCGACGATCTCCTTGGTTCAGATGTCTCCAACGCGCATGGCCGGTTCCGGATCGTGACCGAGCTTCGCGACTTCAGCGAAATCTTCGAGAGGCGTCCGGACCTGTACTTCAGGGTGTACCGCAGCGACCGCCGGACGCTTGTACATACCACCGAGCGCGCGGTACGCTGGAACGCCGGACCATTCTCGACCGTCGCGATTCGCATTCCGTGGAAGCAGTTGCACGACCCCGAAGCCGTCCAGGTGGTCCTGACAGGCGAGGACGGAGCACGTCGCACGGACTTTGAAGTTGGCGAGTCCCTGGTACTCGCGATGCGAGGGTTGCGCCCGATGCAGGCGCACGACATCCGCGTGGAAGTGGACGGCCGGGAGCTCTTCACCAGCCGGCTGCTGTCCGATCTTCGAGGTGCGATCGAGCCGACGGTGCTCTGGCCGCAAATGGGGATGGACGATCCGGCAAGCGATCGACGCTTCTCGCCAGACGAGGCGAATCAGTTCTGGAGGGGCAAGCGACTGTCGCTGAGGATTACCGCGGGCAAGACGGCCGTCGCAGAGGCGTCGGCGACGCTGTCCGGCGTTTCAGAGCGTCCTGTTGTCATCGCGTCGGACCGCGACGGCCGCGTGCTGAATGCCTTCGAGCGCGGTGCCCAGCCGCTGTATCTCACCATGCGCGCGCTGCCATTCAGCGGCAGCGCGCGCGTGTACATCGTGCCGCGCCAGCATGACTGGCGGATCGGCGACGCCATCCGCCCCGCGACCATCGAGGGAGGGCGCGACGCCGTCCGCGACATCGAGCTGCCCGACAGCCGACGCCAGGCGGTCGTCGAGGTCCTTCCTCCCAATGCGCTGGAGCCGGGGGCGTATGACTTCATCATCCGCCCGCTGCGCTACGGCTTCGAAGAGAACGATGCACTGCAGCTGCTGCGAACGGACATCGTCGGCAGCCGGCGCGTCGCGGGTCTCGTGATTCGCGAGAACTTCTGGCTCGCGAAGCCGGTGCTCGGAGGGTGCGTCAACAAGATTCCGGTCAGCGGCCGCAGCATCTCCGGCACTCCCTACTTTCGCTACTCCGACGCGTTCGCCGTCGGCGAGGACGTCTGGGCGGCGCTCGATCCTGGAATCGTCGACCCTGGCAACCACGGCAAGATGTGCGCGTTCTACGTCGTGCAGAGCAAGAGTGAGGCAGAGTGGAATGCCGACAACTCGCTGGCGCACCTCGGCGTCCTCGGCGGAAACGCCGCGGTGTCGAAGATCAAGCTGCAGACGGGGTGTGTCAACGCCAACAAGGTCAAGGTCTGGCCGGCAGCGATGTTGCCGGGCGAATACGACATCGTGGCCGACTTCGGAAACAACGTCACTGACGCTGCCACATTCCTGCCCGACAACGCGTACAACACCCCTCTCGATGTCATTGACGGCTATTTCATCGCAGGCTTCCGCATCCTCGAGGATCCCGGGACGATGACGGATTTCGATCACGCCGCCAACTGGAACTACGACGAGAACGCCGTCGACGCGATGGGGATGACGGGCACGGTCGACGTCGACGACGAGAACACGATGTACGCAACGCCGGGCGGGTTCAGCGTGTTGACGCGGCAGGTCGCACTCAAGGCACACGTGTTCTTCCCGGCCGACCTGCCGGGCGTGACCGATCCCGCGCAGATCAGCGCGACGCAGGCGGACTATCCGCTCGTCGTCGTGGTGCACGGCAACGGCCACGACTACACGAGCTACGACACGCTGTTGAGCCATCTCGCACGAAACGGCTTCGTGGCCGCGAGCATCGACAATCGTTTCCTGAGCGGCGGCATACCGATTCACGGCATGCACGGCCTCGGCCGCGCCAACAACTTCTTCCACCACCTCGCCGTGCTGCAGGCGACGTTCGGATCGCGTCTGCAGAACAACATCGGCGTCGTGGGTCACAGCCGTGGAGGCGAAGGCGTGGTCAAGATCCCCCGCCTTATTCACGAGGGCAGTCTCCCGCACAACATCAACGCCGTGATGTCGCTGGCGCCCACGGATCGGTACGGACGCGAAGTGCTCGGCGGCCCCTGGGCCAAGCCGTTCTTCGTGGTCTACGGTTCTCGCGACGGCGACGTCTCCGGGAGCCCCCCATCGGGCGCGTTTACGTGGAGGGCGTGCGGGTTCTCGCTCTACGATCGGGCGGCTGATGCGGAAAAGAGCATGCTGTTCGTCTACAAGGCCACGCACAACGGGTTCATCACGTCAAACTCCGACAACGGCGAGGCGGGCGTGCTCGATCCGGCAATACAGCAGGCGATCACCAAGGCGTACACGACCGCGTTCTTCCGCTGCCACCTTCGCAACGAGCCACAGTGGACGGGCATGTTCACGGGCGAATGGACGCCGCCCTCGGTCTCCTCACTGGGCGCTGAGATGTACCCGCAGTACCGGCAACCCAGCGGACGGACCGTCGACGACTTCGAGACCGGAGCCGGCTGGCAAGCGAGCTCGATCGGCGGCATGGTGGATCACAACAACACGCTCGTTGGCGATCCGTCTGACGGCCGCCTGTTCGATTTCACGCCGGCGATACCTGGACTGGATACACAGTCGCCACATGACTCGAGCGGCCTCAAGCTCGAATGGAACAACGCCGGCGACCGCCTCGCGTTTACCATTCCGGTTGGGCAGGGCGACGTCAGCGCGTTCTCGACACTGAGCCTACGCATTACGCAGAAGGAAGCGAGCGGAGCCAATCCGGTCAATCAGCCGCAGGATCTCAGAGTCGCTCTGAAGGACTTGATGAACAACGAGCGCGCGATCCGCGTGAGTGCGTTCGGCGCAGTGCCGTTTCCCGATCAGCGCGCAACGGCCGACCGCCGCAAGTCGGCGCTCAGCACTATACGCATTCCACTGGCGTCGTACACGATCGTCTGTGCGGGCCAGGTGAAGGTCGACCTGCAGAATGTGGCCGAGCTCTCGCTCGTGTTCAACATCAAGGCAGCCGGCGAGATCGAGGTCGACGAAATCGAGTTCACGAACTGAGGAGATCCAGATGTACCACGTTTCGTTCGACGCGCAACAGCCCGAGCTGCGCTGGCAGGCCCAGGAGGTCGTGCGCGAGGTCGATCATCGCCCGCACCTCCTCGTTCGGCTGGCTGTTCAGGGCGGGTACTTTCCACATCGCGCAGCCGTGCCGTTCGTCCGCATCATCGCCGGCGGGCGGACGGTTACGGAGGCGTGGTTCACCGAGATCACCGGCGACTCCAGTGCGCTGATGGCGTACTTCGCCACCGACCTTCCTGCCGATGGTATCATCGAGTTCGGATACGAGGAGCAGGTGCTCGGACGCGTGCCGGCCGTGTTCGACGGGAAGCAGATCCAGCGCCTCGACCGCAAGCGCCTGCCCGTCGAGGTCATCGAGACGACCAGCGAGTACTTAAGAGAGAAACGTCGCTAGGCGGCTCCGCGCCGCTTCGCCTCGCGCGCGAGCGGCTGATCGAGGAGAGTGAGCACCGCCGCCTTTCCGGCCTCAGACCAGCGGCCGGCGTCGCGCCGCACCTTGCGACGCGCTTGCTCAGCGTTCCAGCATGAGGCCATCCATGTAGCTGTCGATGATCGCGGTGAAAGAACATCTGTGGCCGGAGGCCTGCGCGGCGGTCAGGGCTGTTGTTGCGGTGTTCGGAAGAGACGATACCCTTAGGCACGATGCGGACTGCCCCTTCGCACGGCTCGCATGGCCAGACGCTCCTGCACGTACCGCTCGATCTTCAGGCGCAGAAGTACAACCAGGCGGCTGTCGGCTACCTCGTCTACGGTCTGATCTATCTGGCCGGCGCCGTGTATCTCGGCCGGATTGGGAAAGGTCCCGGTGGCACCGTGTTGTGGTATCTCATCGGTGCGGCGATGGCATTCGGATTTCCCTACCTGATCTGGAAGCGATTCAAATGGATGACGCGCGTGCTCGCGGTGCTGGTACTGGTTCGCGTGACTGGGCTCGCTCGTATCGCCGCGCGAGCCGAATCGGACCCGGTACCGCTGCCCTGGGGAGGCGAGATCGCCATGTGGCACGGCGCTATCGTCTTCATGCTCATCGCGCTCCTCACGTGCATGTTGCTCGCGCGGGCAGGATGGCAGCGCAGCCCGGCGGCCGCGTGAGTGAGGGCAAAACCCTCGGTCCGCTCGACGCCGGTCACGAGTCGACAGCGGTCGAGTCTATTTCCTGTGCTTGCGGGTCTGCTGTCTTCCCTGACTCCAGAGCCAAATCCCCAGCGGAATGACCACAGTGCCGAGGAGCCATTGCCAGTTGTTGTCGACGAACATCCCGACTCGTTGAACGACCGTGATGTCCACCTCGATGTCGCGGTTCAACACGTCGAGCGATCGCGGGTATCGTTCGCCCGCGACGATGATGATCGCGTTGATGGTGAGGTGAAGGGTGTGGGTGCCGGTCTGAGCGGCGCGTACGGCCCACCGCCATTCGGTCGGCGACGCGCGGCTCACCGGTTGACGGGTGGGTGTCAGTGCAGTGATCTCGAACGCCGGCGCGCCCTCGAGTTGGGCTTCCATCAACGGAGCGATCTGCAGCATTTCGACCGCGATCTGGTCTGTACCTCCGATGCGGTCCCGGAGTTCGGTCGACAGTGTCGCGGCGTCCAACGCGGGAGACGCGATCAAGGCGATGGTGCGGGACTCACCGAATTGCATCCGCTCGGGCGTGTTGAATGCGACGCGGCCGACCACCAGATCGCCGAGCGCCGCATCCACTTCATCGAATCGGTCCGTGATCGCCTCCGGCCTTGGCGCTGGTATTGGGGGCGACGGAAGAATGGCCCCCCGGCCGCCTCGTCCGAAGCCACCGCGTCCGGGTGGCGGCACCACAGCGGGGTCCGGCAGTGGTGACGTGTCGGGGGGGACGATGACAGGTGGATTGTCGACCGCCGTCGGGGTGGCGCTGTCCGACGAGGCGGATCGGAACACCAGAAAGGACGCGGTGAGCAGCATGAAGACCAGTACCAGCGCTGCTCCGACGATCGCGCGCCCTCGAGCCATGGTGATGAACGGAACTGTAATAGGCGTGCGACGTTGGACGCAAGGCGCGTCGTACGTGCCTGGGCAAGCGCGTCACGGAAGAGATTGATTCCAGCCGAAGAATGAGCATAAGGTCGAGTACGTCGCACTGTCGCACTGTTCGCACCGGTGCCCGACGTCGTTACTCTCTGATGGAGAGCGTTCCGCCATGCGACCTGTTCTCGTTGCCGCCGCGATTGTCCTCCTCCTCCCATGCGGAGCATCGGCCCAGGGTCTGGCGTCCGGTGCGGCCGAAGCCGCCGTCAAGGATTTCTTCAACGGACAGCAGATGCTCGTCACCTACCGCGAAGGAGGCGCGCTGTACGGAACGTTCTTCACCCTTCAGGTTCACTTCTGTCGGTCCGGCCGGTACGTGACGTTTGGCGAAAGTCGAAGGCAGACCGTCCTCGACAACGAGCAGGTGAATCGCTTCACCGACGAGGGAACGTGGGAGATCACGACCTTTCGTGGACAGCTGGTGCTGAGATACGTGTCGGTGTCAGGCGAGCCGAACATCGTGGCCGTCAACGTGGCGCCCAACGGACGTGTGTCGCTCGGAGAGGGAATCACAGTCGTCCGGCAGGGCCTCGCTCAGTGTCCAAGGTGACGAATGCGTCTGCTTGCGCGGTCTGCTGAACGCCTCGCGGTCTGGGTGCTGCTTGTCACCATGGTCCCTTCGCCGGTGGCCGCCCAGGACGTATCGAACATGTACGACACGACCGTCGTCGCGCGGGAGAAGGCCCGGCTGGAATCGCGGATCAGGGAGATTTACGTGAGAGCGTTCGAGCCCTCACTGACGTCAGAGGAACGGCGTGCGCTGTCGGGCGTAACCTTCCAGACGCCGCTCGCCGGCGATCCGGTTCTCGGCTACTACTCCGAATCCCGAAGCCGGGTCGTCACGATGCCCGCGATCTCGCTGTTGTTCTTTGAAGAGCTGTGCGTGGCGATTGCATGGTTGCAGGTGAATGGATACCGACTCGAGACGGTCGAGGAATACGTCGCGATGCTGAAGTACAAAGATGCTCGGGCGTTTGGCGGCCGATATATGCCGCCCCTCGAGGCGCTCGGCATCCCGGTCAATGCGGTGAGCGATCCGAAGGTCAACGATCTTTCGCTGCGCTTCCGCAACACCGGCTACGCCTTCATCCTGGGGCACGAGCTCGGGCACATCCGCTATCAGCACAGCGGTTATGACGGCGTGCCGGTGACCGTTGCTCAAGCGAATGAGAGGCAGGCGGATCAGTTTGGGCTCGACTTGATGCGTCGGACCTCCACGATTCCGATGGGCGCGATGCTCTTCTTCCAGGCCGGTATCTACTATTTCGACAACCGGGCGGACTTCCCGTCCGACGAGGCGTGGCAGGCGTACCTTGCCAAGAGCGCGACGCATCCCCTCACAGCCGACCGTCTGGAGGGGATGTCCAGACGCGTCAGTGCGCTTGCTGAAGACTTTGCGCGCGGGCAGCCCGATCGCGCCGCCGCGATCGAGGCGACTCGTTCGATCGGCGATCGATTCGCCGAATTCGCGGCGTTTCTGAAGGATCAGGACCTCCAACGCGCGATTCGAGCCAAAGCGGAACGATCGAGCGTGGCCTCGTTGAAGCCGCGGCGGGAAGGGGAGACGATCGCCGATTTTCCTCGACGATAACTTCGTGACGCGATCGATTCATCCCGCCTGTCGCTGGTGCGACGGTCGGCAGTCGGGACCGATATGGGACAGACGGCACGGGTCAGCGCTTGGCTCCCCCGCTATCGATCAGACGACGTAGGGTCGCTGGGCGCCGGCCCGTGTGGGCGGCCCGTGTGGGCTACCAGCGGTTCACGGCCTCATCAACTTCTCGCTCCGCGCGGTCGCGTTCGTAGCCGTAGCGCTCCTGGATTTTGCCAACCAACTGATCCCGCTTGCCTGACACCGCGTCCAACTCATCGTCGGTCAGTTGGCCCCACTGTTCCTTGGCTTTGCCCTTGAGCTGCTTCCAGCGCCCTTCGATCTGGTCCCAGTTCATCGCGCACTCCTCTCCATTCAGTAATGAGGGACAGTGCAGCAAACGGAGTGCCGGGGCAGAAGAGGAACTGGTATCTAGCGCGAGTACGGCAAACCGCCAGATGTGTCCGTATGGAGAGTCGAACTCAAGTTCCACGCCCCGCCTGGCGTGGAGGCCGGGCGGACCGGTCCGCCCGGCGGGCTGGTCAGGCTCGCGCCTCCGTGAAATCGGACCCGAGTTGCTTCACGAGCTTGTTGTAGAGGCCGAGGATCAGAAACGTCGGAGCCCACTGTCCGATGAAGACGCTGGCGTCCTTGTTGCCGACCAGATGCAATGTGGCCGAGGTGGCGATGGAGCCGACCGCGGCCCAGAGGAAGAGGTCCGAGGGCAGCTTCGCCGTTTGCCGTTCGATCGACTTTGCCACCGAGCCCTCGGTGTGGTCGCTTCTGTGTACCGTTGACATGGCCATGATGAGATGCACTCCTTTTCGCGCTCCGACTCGGAGCGCCGAAAAGGGATACATCATGCTTGCCATTCGAGCGATGACCGCACTGGATGCCGTCCGCCCCGCGCCCGCTGCGCATCACGCGGGTGGTAAACATGCAGTGGTCGAGATCACGCATGAGCCGCGCGATCTTCTTCATCGTGTTCATTCTTCGTCTTGGACATGGTCCCGTCTGTTCCTGCCGTCTCGGAAGGGGAAGCTGCAAGAGCAGCGCCCCGCGGCGCTGCGCGTCAGGGAATGAGGGATTCTACTTGTCTCTTCTTCCGCATCTCGTCGGGTACGCCCCCAACATGAACCTCGTACATAACGAGCCAGCGCATCGGAAGTGATTGACGTCGTGGTTTGCGGGCGTCGAATTGATCTCACCCTTCAATCCGTCAACGACGTGGCAAAACCAGTGAAGGGGTCGCTTGACACGTCTTAGATCAGCCTGATAGAAAGGTGTGTTTCTTTACTGGAGTTCCTCCGAGTCAAAAGGAGTCGTCGTGCCCGTCAACGTCCGCAGTCCCCTCCAGAAAGCCCTCAAGCAGCTCCATCTCGAACGTTCCAGAATCGACGGCCAGATATCCGCGCTCGCCGATGCGCTTTCAGCGATAGGCAGCGGAGTGCGCCAAAGAACACGGGCCGCAGGGCCTGCCGTTAGGCGAACCGCAAAGCGCACGCGCCCGAAGATGACGGCAGCTCAGAAGCGTGCCGTCAGCAAGCGTATGAAGGCGTACTGGGCGAAGCGGAGAGCGGGAAAGGGGACGTAGTGGGGCAGCCCACGCCGTGGTGACGGCGCTGGACCGTCGGTGAGCCGGCCGTTCTCTTCTTGTCGTCAGCCATCCATTGTGGGTCCTGCGGCGTTTTCGCCATAGCGCCTCACCTCCTCCTTGTCCAATAGTGCCCTGATCTCAGGGTGCGTAGCCGCAACCCTGGCCCGACACCGTGAGCTACAACTCCGCGTCGTCAGCCGAGCGTTCGATCGTGATGTCGAACACACTGTCTTCGAAAACCGCGATGCCCTGCGGGGAGTGCCGCCGACGTCGCAACACTGTTGCGCCAGCGCCTCAAGGGCTACTGTCGCCTTTGACGCCACGCTCGGCTTCTGGCTGCAGGCTCCGCAGAGGAGCACGGTCAGCATCCACAGTCCCTTGACACGCGACGTCCATATATTGCATAAGATATGAAACTTCATGGACTATGAACGGTAAGCAGAAACAGCGCGTGCGCACGCGGAACGCCATCCTGGATGCCCTCGCTGACGTCGTTGCGGAGTCCGGCGGGCTGGGGTTCTCCATCCAGCAGGTCGCCAACCGCGCCGGCGTGACCCATCGGACGGTCTACAACCACTTCCCGACGCGTGAGGCGTTGCGAGACGGCCTCGCGAAGCGGGTCGAGGAGTTGCTCGCCGCGACGGGCCGGCCGCAGCCGGACGCGGGGCCCCTGTCGCTGGCGACTTTCGCGCCAATGGTAGGGGACGCGTACGCCATGTTCGAGTCGTGCGCCCCAGCCGTTCGCGCGTACGTGATTCTCATGCTCGCGAGTCGCGGGCCGGCACAGGTCGCAATGCGGCGCACCGAGACCATCCGGAAGGTCATCAAGAAGGGGTTGCCGGTCAATGCGCAGCTGCCGGCCGTCGAGGTGACCGCCGCCGTCCGGCTGTTTCTTTCATCGATTGGCTGGCACGTGCTGACCGAACACCTTGGTCTGTCGCCCGCGAAGGCCGCGGCGACGGCGAAGTGGGCTACACAGGCCTTGCTCGACGCGGCGTCGCGAGCCGCGCGGGCATCGAGATGACGATCCGTTCAGGAAAGTGAACGCTATGGATGCCACTCACGAGGCTCTTGAATCTATCGCTGCGGGGACTGTTCCGCTCGACGCGGCCGACGACGCGTCGACCTGCGGGCACAAGGCGGCGTCGCTGGCGGCGCTGCGCCGTGCCGGATTTCCCGTGCCGGATGGGTTCGTCGTGCCGGTGGACGGGTCGACCGCTGCTGAGAGCCTTGCACATGCCCTCGCACGTCTCGGCCCGGGGCCCTGGGCTGTGCGGTCGTCCGGTGTCGCTGAGGACCTGGACGACGCATCGTTCGCCGGGCAGTACGAGTCGGTGCTCGGGGTGTCGACCGTTGAGGAAGTCGCCGCAGCGATTACCCGCGTCCGGGCGTCAGGCGGCGCGACGCATGTCGCGGAGTATCGGGGCACGCACGGGGGCGGCTCGGATGCCCGCGTGGCGGTCCTGGTCCAGCGTCTGGTTGATGCGAGCGCAGCGGGGGTGGCCTTTTCGGCGAACCCCGTGACCGGCGACGACGAGGTCGTCGTCGAGGCAGTACGCGGGCTCGGCGACCGTTTGGCATCGGGCGACGCCGATGCCGACCGTTGGGTGGTTGGACCGGCCGCGCGGCCGGTCGTCGATACCGGCGTCATCGGCCGGTCGACGGCCGAAAAGATCGGCGCTCTGGCCCGCCGGGTGGCGCAGGCACGCGGGGGGCCGCAGGACGTCGAGTGGGCGTGTGATCGGGGCGAGGTGGTCGTCCTGCAGGCGCGCCCGATTACAGGCCTGCCGCTGGCGCCGGCACTCGACATCCCACCCGGACGCTGGGTGAAGGACACGATCCACTGGTCCGGGGCAATGACGCCGGTTGGCGCATCGGTCCTGTTGCCGCTGATCGAGACGTTGCTGACGGAGGTGCTCGCGGAGTTCGGGCTTCCTCTCGAGCGCGTGCGCTTTCGCTCGCTCGGGGGCGAGGTGTACACGCAGGAGATCGAAATCGGCGGTAAGCACAACACCGGGGCGCCTCCGCCCTGGTGGCTGGGTGCGATTGCCTTTCGGTGTGTGCCGGAGCTTCGACGACTGGCCGCCACTGCTGAACGAGCACTCCCGAAGCTCGAGGCCTATCCTCGCGCCTGGGAGGAGTCGTGGCGGGCCGAGTGCTCCAGCCGCATCGATCAAGCCAGGGCCGTGGACCTCCGGAGGCTGGATGACGAGGCGCTCGCCGGCCATTTCGATCACCTCGTTGAGGAGGTCCTCACTCCGACGCTTCGGGTGCACTTCCGTCTCGTGCTGCCCGACATCGTCGCGATGCACGACTTGGCCGTCTGCTGCCGCGAACTGCTCGGCTGGGATGACGCGCACATGCTCGAGTTGCTGGCGGGCTTGTCGTGGACCGCAACCCGGCCTGCGCTGGAGCTGGCCGAGGTCTCGGAACTGGCGGGTGCCGATGCCGTCGGTCAGGGCCTGGAGGCGGTTCGGGCCACGAGTGCGGGGCCACGTCTTGACGCGTGGCTCGAACGGTGGGGGCTCCGGGCCCTGGAGTTCGATCCCGGCGCACCGACCGTGTCCGAGCAGAAGACGCTGGTCCTCAAGCTCCTGCAGCAGCCGCAGCTGTCGACGGCGCCCACCGGGCAGGCGCGCGAGCAGGCCCGCGCGCGAGCCCGGGCGGCGCTCGGTGACGAAGAACGCACCAGGTTCGACGAGGTTCTTCGCATCGCCGAGCGAGTGCACCCGCAGCGAGAGGAGAACGTGCTCTACACCCAGAGCCTGCCCATGGGGCTGGCGCGCCGTGCGCTCCTCGAGATCGGGCGCCGGCTCGTCGCCGCCGGCGCTCTGGCGGCGGCTGACGACGTGGTGTATCTCGAGCGTGCCGAGATCCGGCTTGCGCTCGAAGGGCGCCTGACTGGCGAGGCCGCAGCGGTACGCGCGCGACGGCGCCAGGCCGAACGGCGTTGGGTGCGTGCGCATCCCGGCCCCGCGTTTCACGGGCCGGCGCCTGTCCAGCCGCCCTCGACGCGCGGTCTGCCGCGCGCGCTCCGTCGCCTGCTGGACGCCTTCGTCTGGGAGACCGCACTGGAGACGGCGCCTGAGGCGCCCGCGTCAGGCAGCGGGACGCTCAGCGGGGCGGGGGCGTCCGCTGGCCGCGCCACCGGCCGGGTGCGCGTGATTCGAGGCGAGGATGAGCTGCCGCGCTTTGAGGCGGGCGAAATCCTCGTGTGTCCGAGCACGCATTCCAGCTGGGCGGTCGTCTTCGCTCGCGCGGCGGCAGTGGTGACCGATCATGGCGGCGTGCTGTCGCATCCGGCGATCGTCGCCCGCGAGTACGGTATTCCGGCGGTCGTCGGTACCGGATCGGCGACCACGCAGCTTCGCGATGGCCAGATGGTTCGCGTGGACGGGGCGGCGGGTCGCGTCGAGATAGTGGAGTAACGACGGACCGCCAAGGACCCGAGTTCGCTTGAGGCATTCGCGCCACGTCGGATCAGCACTCCCGACGATCGCGGCGAAAACGCCAGCGGCGACTGTATTCGCACAGATTCGCACACACTCCAGACGTCTGACTCACGCCATCAGGACGCCTGGGCCGCGCGCATGATGGCCTGATGCAGCTCCCAGTCGGCCTGGAGGCGCATCCAGAACTGGGGCGACGTCTTGAAGAGGCTCGCAAGGCGGAGCGCCGTATCCGCCGCGATACAGCTAGTGCGGTCTCGTGGGAGCCGGCTCTTCCGACCAAAGAGACGGCTGCGGTACTCTGAGCCGTGCGACGCATGGGATTCGATCAGGTGAAAGGATGGATCAGAGCGCTGCTGTTCCGTATCGCACTGGTGTTTGCAGGCGTGCTCGTGCTGGCGGTCTCCCTCTCCCTCAATCGGAATGCCGGGCGCGCGGTTCTCGTCGGATTGCTGTCACCGGACTCGCCCGAGGCGATCGTCATCAGTGTCGCAAGGCTCCTTGTCCCGGCCGTGGGCCTGTGGTTGGTGTACCGGGGATTGAGGTAGCTCCAACACGTGCTCCCTCTCGCTCAGGCCAGGCGCCCAGCAGGAGCTCCCGATCGTTGCCGGAAGGCTCTCCAGAATCAGGATCGGGCCAGTTTCACCTTGTGGCGGACGACGTGCGCGAAGCGCTGCTCTTCACGCTTGAGGCCGTCCGGGGAGCGCACGCCACCGCTTGCCGCTGGTCAATGACGCTGCTCGCCGCCACGGTGGAACGACGCGCTCAGGGATCAGCGAGCCGTTCAGCAAAGTCCTTGACTATCACCGTCCCACTTTCGTTCTGGTCGGCGGGTCATCATGGCGCTGGGTTTGTCCAAAGGTAGTTGGGCCTCGTGTACACGTTCTTGAAGCCGAGGCGCTTCAGGTTTCGGAACGACGGGGCGTCCTTGGTCACAGTGTCCTCAGCGGTCTCGACGCTCACATGCGAACACCCGGCGGCGGCCGCGTCCCGCAATCGTCTGACGACCAGAGACTGTTGGGCGCCTCGTCCCCGGTGCGCCGCGTCGGTGGCAGCGAATCCGAACCAGACCGCGTCGTCAGTCAGATACATCGCGGCCGCTGCGATCGGGACATCGCCGTCATACGCGAGGTAGTGGCGCCATCCTGGACGACCCACTGTCAACCCTGCGAGTGGCGCAACCGCAGGTGGGTACTCGAACGCAGTCGCAACAATTCTGCCGAACGTGCTTGCGGAGGTTCGGTCGATTTCGCTCACCTGGACATCGGTCGGCGGCGCGGTGGGAATGTCGTTGAGGTCCCTTGCCAGCCGGATCCAGTTGTTGTAGCGCCGCAGCCCTCGCCCTTCGAGCGCGCGGGCGAGAGCGTCGTGTCCTGGTACGGGTGCTAGGGGGACGAAGAACCTAGGCGACCCACAGCTCGCAAGCGTGTCGAGCACCTCATCGAGGCTGCCATCCGGGACTGGTCCATGCAGCCCGAGCCCCAGCACTCGATTCAGCGCGAGCACGTCTATTCGGTTTGCGGCGAGCACCACGCTGTGTGTCAGTGGCGTGACGGACAGACCCGCCATAGCGACTACGTCTGGGCCTGCCGCGTGGTAGACGTCGGTGAAGGCTTCGCGCTCGGCCTGCTCGAGGGCGATGATCGACTCGGGTATGGACGACATATGCGAGATCTTGACCGGCGCCTAACCTCAGATCGTCCTGGCAGGTACGCACTGGAGCGCACGCCAGTGACGACTTCTTTCCCACACATTCGCACGCGACTCTGTCGCCTTCATCGTCGCGCTCATGTGTCGCGTCTGAATGCCTCGACGGTTACGGCGTGACGATACGCGAAGAGCTTCTCGAGGCGGCGTCGCACGAGCGGCTCGCCGAGCAGGCGGCCGATCGCGCCGAACGGTAGTCCGTACTCTATCGCGTCCTCCAGCACGCAGGCGTCCGGCCCCTGCGGCATCATCCGGTGCACGTGTTTCCAGTACGTGAAGGGGCCCGTGACCTGCCGGTCCGTGAACGAGCGACCGCTCTGGTAGTCCTGATGCTCGAGTTCCCACGTCAGGGCGAGCGGCCACCGGCCGATCTTCAGCCGGACGCGCGCGCTGTTCTGGATGCCCCCCTGCTGGCTCAGCACACCGACGCGCTCCCACGACGGCGTGAGACGCTGGAACGCTCCTGGCGTTTCATGCCAGTCGAAGACAGCCTGGGCCGACGCCGGAATGAGCGTGGACCTGACGAATCGGCTGTGACGGCCGGGCACGTTCTCGATTATCGCCGACCGCGGAACCGCCGGATGGTGCTCCACCGGGCGCGTTTCCGGAATTCGAGCGGCGGCACACGACGCTTACGACCGTCGTCGTCGCGCCGGCCATGCTGATCGAGGCCGGGTCGGCGATCGCGCTCGTCTGGTGGGCGCCGCCTTCGATTCCCCTGTCACTGCTCGTCGGCGGATCCGCGCTGCTCGCCGTGATCTGGCTCTCGACCTTCCTCCTTCAGGTGCCCTGCCATCGCGGGCTCGCCGCGGGGTTTCAGGTGACCGTCCACCGGCGGCTCGTGAGGTCCAACTGGATTCGCACCCTGGCGTGGAGCGGGAGGGCGGCCGTCGCGCTGGCGACGCTGTAACATCCACCCATGCCGTCGCCGGACCGCCGCTCGCTGATCGCGTTCCTCGTGCTGGTGGTGGGTGGCGGTCTCGCGATTGGCGCCTTCACGGCGCCGGGCGAGTGACGTCGGAGGGCTGGCGGTCTCGAGTACGCGAACGCTCCGGCGGGAGCGGGCAACCTCGTGGCCGCCGAGTCGGACGACAACCTCACGGTCGTCCTGCTGCCGCCGCGGGGGACGAGGATAGTCCCACACCGATTCCTGCCCTGGCTTCGGCGCCACCGCGAAGGTGGGTCGCGCTCGACCATCGAACTGCCACGCCGCCCGCTTCCCGCGCAGATGCTCGGAGATCGACATCGTGACTTCCCTCTATGGAGTTGACGAGTCGATCCGTCGTGGACTGATCTCGCGCACGCGGGAGTATTCCCTTGTGCTGATCGGTGACATGGACTACAACGAGCGTGCATCCGAGCGACCGCGTCGGCCTCCGGGCTCCAACGCCGCGCCACCGCGATTGCAGGCCGCACGAACGCGATGCCTGCTCTCATCAGGTTCACCGCCCACATTATGCTTGCAGGTGGGCGATCACCCCCCGGATCGCGAGGTCTCATGCCGACACGGTCGCGCGCCCAGTAGAACCAACATGAACCGCGTCGCTTCCTGGCCCGGAGTTCGATGAGCCTTCCGTCGCGGACACCCGTCTGGAGCGGCATCGGCCGGCCGCTCGACTTCCGCCACCGCTCCAATCGCTTTGTCGTCATCGCGGCGGGGTTGGCTGGGCTGGGCACGCTCGCATGGGGGTGGAGCGTCGGGCGGGATGAGGTCGTCCTGTTGTCGTTTCGGGTCGCCGTCAGCGTATTCCTGGCCTGGGCGATCGGCCGGGAACTCGATCCCGACGACACCAACCCGGCCGCGGTGGCCACCGTCGTTGTGCTGCCGTTGGTGGCCCTGGGGCCGCCATCGCTGAGCTCGAGCGCCGCGGCCCTCATCGCCGTCCGCATCGTGGTGCGGACCACCGGCCGCTCGCTTCAGTGGATCGACGGCGTCGTGCTGATCGCCGCGGCCGCTTACCTCGGCACCCAGTCTCAGACGTGGCCGGCACTCGCCGCCGTGATCCTCGCGGTGGGGATTGATCGCTTCGTCACGCCGCCTGGTCCCGCCCGGACGCTCTGGTTCAGCGCGGTCATGGCGATGGCGGCGCTCGTCGGGGCGATGGCGTTCTCCACACCGCCGGCATCCACGCAGCCGAGCCGTCCCGAGTGGATAGTCATCGGCGTGACTCTCGCCGCCGCGCTCCTGGCCCTCGTCACCACGCGGCCTCCGCGCAGCCGTGGAGACAGCCGCGACGAATCTCTGAGTCAGCCGCGCCTCAGATTCGGGCGCATGCTGGTGCTCCTGCTGGTGATGGCGGCCATCTTCGGGGGAGGGCTCGCGATATCCGGCCTGAGTCCGTTGTGGGCGGCGATTATCGGCGTCGCCATCGCGCAGGTCGCTCGCCGGCCCCGGCGCGACGGCTCGCCATGACTCGCGTGGGCGGTCACATAATCGATCTTTCGCAAACTGCGCCTAATCCTTCCAATCGTCTCGGGCCGTCGTGCTCGGCTTTGCCCAGACCGGCGGCAGCGCGCCCTCTGATCGCCCGAGCGAAGCGCGGAAACGGGCGCACACTCGGGCTTACACGCGGTCACGCGGGCGGCACCGAGAACGGGTGAGTGTCTCTGGAACGATGGTCTGTGATAGTCTCCACCCGCCGAAAGGGAGGGCATCCAGTGCGACAAACGACGGAACACACAAAAATCAAGATTCCTGCGGAAGCGGTCGAACTGTACACGCAGTTCATTCACGGTGAGATCAGTCGTCGTGACTTCGTGGATGCGGTGAGCCGGCGTTTCGCTGTCGCCGGACTTACGACTGCGGCGATTGTCGAAGCGTTGATGCCGAACTATGCGCTGGGGCAGCAGGTTCGCAAGGATGACGAGCGGATCAAAGCGACCTATGAAACCATACCGTCACCCAACGGCAATGGTTACATCAAGGGCTATTTCGTCCGACCCTTCAGCCAGGATACCCGTGCCGAAACGCCGACGAAACTGCCCACCGTGCTCGTCATACACGAGAATCGGGGACTCAATCCGCATACCGAGGACGTCGCACGGCGGTTCGCACTGGAGAACTTCATGGCATTTGCGCCCGACGCGCTGACGACGGTCGGCGGTTATCCAAGCGACGACTACAAAGGGGGGCAGCTATTTAACAAGATCGATCGCCCCAAGTTGACCTCGGACTTCATCGCGTGTGCGCAATGGTTGAAAGCCCATCCGCTCTCGAACGGCAGAGTCGCGGCAACCGGTTTCTGCTTCGGTGGCGGCATGTCCAACAATCTGGCGACTCTGCTGGGGGCGGATTTGTCGGCGGCCGCGCCGTTTTACGGTGGCGCCCCCCCGGCGGCGGAGGTACCGAAAATCAAAGCCGCGATCCTCGTACACCATGGTGCACTGGATAAGCCGCTGGTGGAGGCATATCCCGCGTACGCAGCGGCGCTGAAGCAGAACAACATCCCGCACGAAGGTCACGTTTATCCGAACTCGGTTCATGGGTTCTTCAATGACGCCACGCCGGAACGCTACAACAAAGCTGCGGCGGAGGAGGCGTGGAGCCGCACCATCGCCTGGTTCAACAAGTACACGCGCGTAGCCGTGTCCTAAGTCCAGAAGCACTCGGCTCCAAATAGGAATCGGCCTTCTTCGCACGGGGAAGGCCGATTTCTTTTTGGCAGGAAGGAAGTGCGACGGCTGGTGGCTGAAGCCGCCGCGCCCGAGCGTGAACGAGTGAATGGTGCGGAAGGGGGGATTAGACGAGGCGTCTATCGTCTCGTACCGGCTCGTTGCCTCTCGCGCGTTTTCATTGGGCTTTTCGGCGATCTCGTCTGTCCGTCGTCCTGTCTCATATCGCCTCGTCGCGCGACGTTCGGTAGCTACTCGGTAGCCGTCGTCTATCCGTGAAGCATCGCGGCCAGCTTCTCCGCCGCGGCCTGTTGCATCGACGGCAGGGCGTGCGCGTAGATCCCGAGGGTCATCTCGATCTTGGCGTGCCCGAGCCGTCGCTGCACGACGTGCGGCGGGACGCCCGCCGCGAGCATGAGCGTTGCGACGGTATGGCGCATGCCGTGGAACTTGATCCGCTTGACGCCGGCCGCCTTGATCAGGCGCTCGAACTCCCGCTGCCCGATGTTGTTCACCTGGAGCGGGTGTCCGAGGCAGTCGCCGCGCTTCCGCACGTCAGACCACTCCTTCGCGAAGATCATCCCGCGGTCGGCGTAGGTCGTCCGGTTCGCGAGCTTGATCTCGGCCTGGTGCGCCTTGTGGGCACGTAGCAGCCGAACCGTCTCGTCTGCCAGCTCGATCGTGCGCGCCGCCTTCGTCTTCGTCGGCGCGAACACCGGTTCCGCGCCGCCCGAGAGCAGTTGGCGGCGGATCGTCAGCTTGCCCGTCGCCAGGTCCAGGTCGGTCCATTGGAGCCCCGCCAGCTCGCCGCGGCGGGCGCCGCTGTCGAGCGCCAGCGTGTAGAACGCGGCCTGCTGCGGGCCCGCTTGCTTCGCCACGGTCAGGAACTTCGCCGCTTCGTCGGCGCTCCAGACGTGGTCGAGGACGTCCTCATGCGAACCCTTCTTCGGCTTGTTACTCACGAGCGCCGCGACGTTGCGGGTCACGAGGTTCGCCTTGATGGCTGCCGCGAGCGCGGAGTGCAGGATCGCGTGATGCACCTGCACGGTCGCCGGCGCGAGGTCCACCAGCCCGCCGTAGTACGCCTCGATGTCAAGCGGCTTGAGCGCCTGGAGCCGCAGCCCGCCGAGCTTCGGCGCGATCGACTGCGTGATGATGCGCCGGTAAGAGTCATACGTCGCCTGTGCCTTGCGCGGAGGCTTGATCGCCTTTTCGACCCATTCGGTCAGCCACTCGCCCAGCGTCAGCTTCGAGGGTTCGACGAACTCGCCGCGATCTGCCGCGCGGACCAGCTCGTTCAGCCGCGTCTCTGCCTGCTTCCGCGTGCCGCGGAACGTGATCCACTTGCGCTTGCGGATGCGCGCGCCCGTCGTCGGGTCAGTCCGGTAGTCGTCGAGCACAAGCGACCAGCTCCCCTTGTAACGTTGCTTCAACATGCCTCTCATGGTGGCCTCCTTCCGAGGCCGGCGGGGGTGCGATACTCGGTCGCAGCCCGGCGGCCTGGCTACTTCAGGTTTCCGGGTTAGCTCCGCTCGCGTGTTCGCGCACGCGAGCGGGGCGCTTCAGTTTGGTACTGTCAGCCTTTCCAAGCGCGCGCGAATCAGGTTGGATACCTGACTCGCTTCAGCGCAGAACTGTTGATAGTTTTCGCGCCCGCGTTTGAACCAATCGGTAATCCCTAGCCTTTCTCGATCCGGACCCTCTACTGTCACTTCACTCGCTTCGGCGCGAGCAATCTGAATCAGTGTTTCAAGGCGTTCGTAGATCTCGCGCGGTATAAATGGGGTCTGATGATCCACGGCGCGGATGAGTTCGTTGAAGTCACCGTTGAAAGCGACGAAACGTTCATGTTCTCGGGCTTCTCGCTGTTCCGGCGTCTCACCCCTTGGAACCAGATCCATCATCGGCCGAACCAATCCCATCGAAGCACGGACCGCGGCGACTTTGGCCCAGATATCCCGCAGGATCGTAAACTCGGTCTCGAACTGAACGCGATGAACCAAGACGGTTCGGTCCAGCGCGGCTTGTAGCCTCCGAACTTCGCCTTCTAGCTCGCTCCTCAGGCCTTCGAGTCTTTGCTCGTGAATCTTCCTGTCCGCTTGAAGCAGATACTTGCCGAGCAACCCGTTGCCGATAAGCCCGATCACGACCGCCGCAATCACATCGACTATGTCGAGCGTCATCGCGCTGTCCGTCAGGGGCGCTTGCGGGCAGCCACCCGCTTGCGCTCCGACTTCACGACGCCGCGCTCGCCCAACCACTCGCGCAAGGCCCGATCGATCTGCTCTGCCTCCGGTACACCCACCTCGGTCTTGTATCGGCGAAGAGCCTCCCGAAGCTCGGGGTCCAGCTTCGTGAAGAAGGGCACTTTCTTGCGTGGGGTCATCCTTCCCTAGTATATACCCGTTTATCCCCTATAGCTACGGAGCACGTCCTATACCTCACGCGAGATCACCACTTGCTGCGGCGTAATCGTGAAGAGCCGGATCGGCAGCGCACATCCGTCGGCAAAGGTGGCGGCCAGCTCGGTTACCTCGCTGATCAGGGCCGCATCGCGCGGACGGTCTGGCGCTTCACGCGTGATCATCTTGAAAACGATCTGGAAGTGCGTCTTGCCATCGCCGATCGCCATAGTGTTGTGCTCTTCGATGAAATACCATCCACCAGAATCGTCGAGTTCGAGCACGTTCGGAACATTGGACAGGTATCCAGCCAGAAGGACCGACGCCGACGCTGGCTGATGACCCGAGAGCGCCGTCTGCGCCGACTCCCTTCGCTTGGCGTTGACACGAGCCAGCTCGAGTACGGCTTTGTCTTTGAACGAATCCCAGTCCACATTCCGCGGCAGCTGACGACGAAAGATCGCCCGCAACTTGCGGCCGAATTCTCGGCCGATGCCTTCATCGCCAAAGAATCCCCACGCGAGCGGCGGATCGTTTGGAGCCTCTAGCTTCTCCAGCTTCCGAACCGTCATGCGGCAATCGTTCTCGACGACGTGGCTATCCGCGGCCAGGAACAAACAGCCGTCACCCTTCATCGCCGCAATCAGCGTCATGTGTCGGTTCCTCTGGACGAAGAGGGAACCGGCCGATCCTACACGGCCGCCGCTAAGCGGGCGATCCAGACGTGTCGGCACGTCTACTGTTGACGAGATCGGCGCCACAGCCACATCAGCGCTCACAGATCGCCTCGCAGCCCCGCCGGGTTTAATCGGTTAAAAGCGCTGGGAGCGCCGGTCGTTCCTGTGCCGCGCTGAACGCGGCGCCGACGTTTGCGGCAGCGCGCGCAGGGGCAGCCGATCTGCGCCGGCGCGGGACAGCGGCACTCGAGCCGGGTCCGCCAGCAGCGATTGCACAACAGCGGCTCGTCGGCCGGCGCCGTGATCAGATCCGCGATGGCGTTTTTCCTCGGAAAATTCATCGCCGTTCCCGTGCGCGCTGTGCGGCCCTTTTCCGACGTTCGTATCTGTCAGACGGCCGTTCGTGCGGCCTCCGGAATTTCCACCCGCTTTTCCTTAGGAATTTCGTCGGCCTCTTCCTGGCCCTCGGCGCCGGACGCCTTTCCGGCGCGATCCCACACGGTGGGCGGCTCCAGCCACCGCGAGACCTGAAGACGCCCAGCCTTCAGCGGGAGCAAGGCGATGGCGCGAATCGGGATCCGCGTCTGCCAGCCGGGGCGGCCGGGCCGCACGCCGCAGACCTCGACGGGATACCCCAGCTTCGTCCAGCGCCGCATCTCGCTCGGGTCGGCGGTGTAGAGCGTGGCGGCGTCCGACTCCCGGTCCCACCGCAGGATCGTCTCGGCCTCGGCCTTTGTCATCGTCCCTCCTCGCGCGGGCTCGGTGGCCAGACGGCGCCGCAGACTGCGCATGCCCATGTCCGGAGCGCCTGGTCGAACTCGATCAGCCGGTCTTCACCGCACCGTGGGCACCGCGCCTCGGCGCCGCGATCGCGCTTACTCGATGACGTCATCGCCGATGACCAAGTGGTCCGGCCGGGCATGCGTGCGCGCCGCCGCGGAGGACGGCAGCGCATCGGTGGCCACCGACCGGACCCGGCTGGCCACCGAAACTACGTGTGTCGCGGACCTGGCGTGCGCGGCCAGCCTTCGCGCTTTGCCAACTCCGCATTCGCGCGACTGCGATCGACGTTCGGATCGAGCTGCTCCGCGGCGCGCTTCGCCGCGCGCACGCTGTCGAGCGGCTCCGACCCGTAGAGTCTGGTGAACTCCCGTTGCTGCGCGCCGTGCCGCGATATTCGCGGACCTGTAATCGGAAACGCTGCTCTTCGTGGTGCCATCGGACGCTCCTCTCCCGGACTATCGTCGTGCGTGTGGATCCCCGCCGGCTAGTGCGTCCCAGGCCGGCCCGACGCGCAGCCTCCCGCGCGGATCGAGGTCCGGGACCGGCCGCCGCATCGGCGGCGGGGGCGACGCCGCGCCGAAGCCGTACAACTGCATCGCGAAGCGAGCGCTCGCCCCGACGAGGGTGCGGATGTTGTCCTTCTCCTGCGCGAGCTGCGCCAGGCGCTCACGCGCGCTCGGGTGGTCGCGGCGCCAGCGCTCGAACCGATCGCGGAGCTTCGACGCCTCGACCCGTGCCGGCGAGCCCGCGGCCTCCCGGGAGGCCGCG
>Ga0187893_10001694_pt1 | contig 51691 bp, 46 predicted proteins | sample MA1701074metaG_FD_139574 | JGI IMG/M metagenome (GOLD analysis project Ga0187893, IMG submission 139574) | White microbial mat communities from a basaltic lava cave in the Kipuka Kanohina Cave System on the Island of Hawaii, USA - MA170107-4 metaG ... | reverse complement strand
ATGTTGGTCATGCCGGCGGAGGGAGCACAGCCCGCCCCGCCGCGTCAACGTTCTTGAGCGCCTATCCCCTATGGCCGGTTTTGAGGTGTCGACCTATGGCCGGTTTTGGGTGTCGACCGAGGGGTTGTTAATCGGGACCAGGCAGATCAGCGAGAATGGCACAGTAACGGCGAGTAAAACCGCGGACGATAAACACGCCCACCAAGACCAACTGCCGCTATCGCGCGTGAGCAACGAAACGACGACCAAGAGCAATGCGGTCGCGTACCAAAACGGCATGACCTTCCCCAGCAGTCGGGCCAGCGGCTTGGCCGCCTCAGCGTGAGCGGCATCCTGGAGTTTTGAGAGCACGGGATGGACGAAAACGCCGATCGCCAATTCACTGCCGGTGAGGAGCACCGTTGCCAACACCGCGATCAGGTCAATCGTTTGATGCACCGGCTCACCTCCGCCGCCGAACGCGGCGTATCAGCCGCGGTGCGCCCTGCGCGCCGTCGGCTGCATGCGCTTGTTCGGCGACGGCTTCGCGAGCACGCGCCGCTTCATCGGATGACCATCACCGAATGTATCCCCTCTCGCAGCAAGCCTGATCGCGGGATCGTGCGCTCGCTCCTCGAGATGCGCAATCAGCACGGTGAGCTGATGGTGACCATCAAGGGCATGAGCCTGCTCGGCCGCCGAATTCAATAAGATGGGGGGCCTCGAACGGGCCCCCCAAGCCCCCCGTGCGCTCGGGGTGCCCCGGGAAACCCGGGGTACCCCTCGGACCTGCGCCAGGTTTCGGGGCCTCGAACGGGCCCCCCATGCCCCCCGTGCGCTCGGGGTGCCCCGGGAAACCCGGGGTACCCCTCGGACCTGCGCCAGGTTTCGGGGCCTCGAACGGGCCCCCCATGTTACTCGGTCCGGCGCTCAGCGGCTGACGGCGGGCGGCTCCGTCCAGCCGCGGCGGGCGCGGAGTTCGGCCCGCCACGCTGCCGTCGCTGCCTCGTCGACCTCGAGCGTCTCGCCCCGGAACACGATCCCGTAGTCCTCCCGCGCCGCGCGCCGACTCACGAACTCGTTGCGAACGTCCCGGGCCACTCGCCCCGGTTCGCGCTGCAGCGGATCACCCCAGCCACCGGGTCCCGCCGACTCGGTGCTGAACACGTCGCCCTGTCGCATCGTCATCGTGAACTTGCCCGGCAAAGCCCGGTTCTCTCCGTCCGGGTTCAGCACGTTGCGCGACGGCCGGCCCGGACGGCCGCCGAACAGCCCGTATGGACGGAAGTCGTGGCGGTCCGCCCGCACCTGCAGCACCGCTTCCGTCTCGAGCAGCTTGTAGTCCCGGCGGATCGAGGCGCCGCCCCGATACTGACCGGGCCCGCCCACGTCCTGGATGAACTCCGTGCGCAGGATCTGGAGCGGTTGCTCCGCCTCCGTGAGCTCGACCGGGGGCAGCGACATATTGGCCATGAGGTTCGCGTTGCCGTCGAGCCCGTCCGCCCACGCGCGACCGCCCCACGCCGAACAGAGGAACTCCACGAAGATGAAGGGGCACCGGTCCGCATCATAGCCGCCGATCGACACGCCGGTGTTGCCGCCCTCCGACGCCGCTATCGAGCGCAGTGGCAGCATCTGGGCGAGGGCGCCGAAACACGTGTCGAGCATGCGGAATCCGGTGAGTCCGCGCGCGGCAGAGGCGGCCGGCAGCACGCCGTTGGCAATGGTGCCGGGCGGTGCGATGACCTCGAGGGCCCGGTAGAAGCCGGCGTTACACGGGATGTCGTAGGACAGCACCGACTTGAGCGCCGTGTAGGTGGCCGCCTTTGTGAACGAGAGCGTGTTGGTGATGGCGCCCTTCGGCTGCGGTGCCGTGCCCGTCCAGTCCGCCACCAGCGTGTCGCCCCGCTTCTTGAATGTCACCGCGAGGCGGATTGGCTTGCCGTAGTCGACACCATCGTCGTCGATCCAGTCCTCGAACGACCACTCCCCATCAGGCAGCTCGCGCAGCACGGCGCGCGTCAGCCGTTCGGTATGGTCGAGCACCTCCGCCATGTACGCCTGGACCTGCTTGGCCCCCTGGCGATGGATGAGCCGGAGGAATGCCTCCTCCGCGATGTGACAGGCGGCCAGCTGGGAACGGAGGTCGCCGAACACGCGGACGGGCACCCGCACGTTCTTCTCGAGGAGACGAAACAACGTCTCGTTTGGCTCACCCCGTTCGTACATCTTCACCGGGGGGATACGGAGCCCCTCCTGGTAGATCTCGGTGGAGTCCGAGGCGTTCGAGCCTGCCACCCGACCGCCCATATCGGTCTGGTGACAGATGGTGGCCGCAAAGGCGACGCGCTCACCCTCGAAAAAGATGGGCTTGAGTACGAAGACGTCGGGAATGTGCATGCCGCCCTCGAACGGATCGTTCAGGCAGTAGATGTCCCCAGGCTGCATGCGGTCGCCGTACCGGGCGAGCGTGGCCGCCAGGGCATCGGGGAACGAGGACAGGTGGGCGGGCAGGGTGAGTCCCTGGGCCACCGTTCGGCCCTCGCCGTCGCAGAACGCCGTCGAGTAGTCCATGTTGTCGCGCAGCACGCCGGAATACGCGGTGCGCAAAATGGTCAACGCCATCTCGTCCGCGATGGACAGCAGGGTATTGCGGAAGAGCTCGAAGCCGATCGGATCCGCGGCCATGTCAGATCACCTGCCCTTCGTGCGGAAGGTCGATGAGGATGTTGCCATGCGGGTCGAGCGACGCGCGCGCCCCCGGGGGGATCACGCAGGTGGCATCGTACTCCTCCACGATGCATGGCCCCTCGTGCGGTGTCGCCAGATGGGGCCGGTCCACGATCGGGGTCTCACGCCAGCCGAGGTCGGGGCCGAAGTAGACCCGGCGGGCGCCGCCCACGCGCCCAGGTCCAGCGCGATCCACACGCAGAGCGGCCGGGACGCGCGGGCGGGCGGGGAGGCCCAGGCCAACCACGCGCAGGCTCACGATCTCCACCGGCTCGTCGGCGCCCGCCCGGTGCCCGTACGTCCGCTCGTGCTCACGCCCGAAGGCCTCCTCGATTCCCGTCATCGTCTCGGCACCGACGGCGGCGCCAGCGACGGGCACGGTCAACTCGAACGACTGGCCCTCGTAGCGGCAGTCCGCCGATCGGCGAATGCGGATGGCCTCACCGTGGAAGCCCTCCGCCGCGAGCTGAGCGAGGGCCTCCGTCTCCATCCGCTCAAAGGCCTCGGCCAGCTCGGCTGGAACCACCCGCCGCACGAGCCGTCGCCAGGTGCGGACGTAGTGGTGCTCGACGTCGGCAAAGAGCAACCCGAACGACGAGAAGAGCCCGGGCGCGGGCGGCACCACCACGTGGCGCATCTCGAGCTGTCGGGCCATGCCGGCCGCGAAGAGGGGCCCGTTGCCGCCGAAGGCGAACAGCGCGTGCTCGCGGGGATCGCGACCCCGCTCGCTCGACACCGCGCGGATCGCGCGCATCATGTTCGACGCGGCGATGACATGGGCACCGTAGGCGGCCTCGGCGAGGGAAAGTCCCAGCGCCCGCGCGATCCTCGACTCGAAGACGTCGTGGGCGCGCGCCGCGTTGAGCTTCACCGCGCCGCCCGCCAGCTGGTGCGGGTTCAGAAAGCCGAGAATCACGTTGGCGTCGGTGACCGTCGGTTCGGTTCCTCCCAGGTCGTAGCAGAGCGGACCGGGAGAGGCGCCCGCGCTCTGTGGTCCCACCTGCAGGGCGCCGCCCGGATCGATCCACACCAGCGACCCGCCACCTGCCCCCACCTCGGCCAGGTCGATGGCCGGCACCCGCAGCAGGTAGCCGGCGCCGGAGAGCAGCCGGGAGCCGTGCATGATTCCTCCGCCGACCTGGTATTCCGTGGCGCGGCTCACCTCGCCGTCCTCGACGATGGATGCCTTGGCGGTCGTGCCGCCCATGTCGAACGTCACCAGCTTGCCGAGGCCGATCTGTCGCGCCAGCGCCTGGGCACCTACCACGCCCGCCGCCGGACCGGATTCGATGATGTGCACCGGCCGGGCCGCGGCCGCCCTCTCCGTCATGAGCCCGCCGTTCGACTGCATGATCATGAGGGGTGCCTTCACCTGGGAGGCATCGAGGCCGCCGCGCAGGGTGCGGAGATACTTCGCCACCATCGGCATCACATACGCGTTGATGACCGTGGTCGATGTCCGCTCGTACTCGCGGATCTCCGGGTGGACCTCCGCGCTCACCGACAGCGTGAGCTCCGGCGCCCGCCGCCGGACGATCCCCGCAATGGCCTGCTCGTGGACCGGATTGGCGTAGGAGTTCAGCAGGCACACGGCGAGCGCCTCGACCTTCTCGGCGAGCAGGCGGTCGAGCACGCGCTCCACCTCGGCCGGGTCCAGCGCCTTCTCCACCCGCCCCTGCGCGTCGACCCGCTCGTCGACTTCGAGCCGCAGATACCGCTCGATGAGGGTGGCCGGCTTCTCCCACGTGAGGTCGTAGAGCTTCGGCATGCGGATGCGGCGGATCTCGAGGACGTCGCGAAAGCCCTTGGTGGTGATGAGCCCGGTGCGCGCGCCCTTCTGCTCGAGAATGGCGTTGGACGCCACCGTGGTGCCGTGCAGGACCTCGCCGAGGTCAGCGCCCGCCAGCCCGGTCTCGTCGAAGACCTCGCGGAGCCCGTCCATGATGGCCCGCGCGTAGTCGTCGACGCTCGACGAGACTTTTTTCGTGTGGATGCGGCCCGCCGCGTCGAGGAGCACGATGTCGGTGAAGGTACCGCCGATGTCAACGCCGACGCGAAAGCGAGCCCCCTCGGTGGTCGTCATGCCACACCCCCTCGTCGAATGGACCCCCTCATCATCCAGACGATCGTCAGCCCCTGCGCGAATTCCGACGGTGGCGCCCGTCGCGGAGGACGTGCCGGGAGGCTAGCGCGCGATGGCGTGGGCCCCACGGCGCGGATCGGCGCCCGCCCACCGCGTCCCCTCGGGACCGATCATCACGGCACACACGGCCCCGGCCCGCCACTCCCAGTCCGGCCACGACACCACCTCGTGACCCAAGGCCGTGAGCGCGTCCCGGGTCTCGCGCAGGATGCGGCCCTCGACCTCGGCTTTCCCGGGCGCGTACGTGTGCGGCCAGAACGAGTCGGGGAAGCTGCGAGAGGCCACCCGCGGCGCCTCGATAGCCCCTTGGAGCGGCATGTCGAAGGTGGTGGCGTTGAGGAACACCTGCAACATGGCCTGCTGCTGAACGTCCCCGCCTGGGGTGCCAAACGGCATGAGGAGCCGACCGTCGCGAAACGCCATGGCCGGCGCCGGCGTCAACCGCGGTCGCTTGCCTGGCGCCACCACGGAGGCGTGCGTGGGATCGAGCCATCCCTGGGAGCCGCGCGGCGACACGACACAGCCCACGCCGGCCACCACGGGCGAGTCGACGTTGGGGTCGCTCGGGGTAGCAGAGAACCCATTCCCCTCTTCGTCGATCACCGCCACGTAGCTCGTGTCGAGTGAATCCGCGGACCCGCCGGCGAGCGCGACGACGTGTCTCTCACGCATCGCAACGATGGTCTCATCACCGGCTGGGGGCAGCTCGCGCCACGCGTGCGCCCCGATCAGCGCGCGCCGTGCCTCCGCGTACGCCTTCGAAAGCAGTCGGGTGGCCGGGATCTTCACGAACTTGGGGTCGCCATAGAAGGCGTCACGGTCGGCGAAGGCCACTTTGACCGTTTCCAGCAGTCGATGGAGGTACGCGGAGGAATTGTGCCCCAGCCCCACCAGGTCTACACCGTCAAGCAGGTTGAGCATCTGTAACAGCACCGGGCCTTGACACCAGAAGCCACACGTGGCCACGTCGTGCGCCCCGAAACGGGTACGCAGAGCAGGACCTGTCTCGGCCCGATAGGCGGCCAAGTCCTCGTACGCCAGCGGCCCGCCCTCTGCGCGATGGAACTCGGCGATACGCTTGGCCGTCTCGCCACGATAGAATTCATCGACGGCGGCCCGGATACCGGATTCCCGTGACCCGCCGGCCTTCGCCTCCGCCCGAACCATCCGGCGCAGAGTCTCTGCCAGCTCGGCCTGCACCAGCCGCTCACCGGTGCGGTAGGCACGCCCATCGCGCAGGTAGAGCGCCGCCGACGTGGGCCACCGCGTGTATTTGTTGGCATTTGCCGCCATCTGATATGAGGAGAACGGCGAAACGGGGAAACCCCGCTCGGCGTGCTCGATCGAGGGCGCCGCCACGTCGGCGAACGACATGGTCCCCCACCGCACGAGGGCCTCGCTCCAGGCAGCGGGCGCCGCCGGAACGACCGTTCGCGCGAGCCCGGGCGGGATCTGGTTGCCGTGGCGTGCGCGGAAGTATTCGAGGGTGGAGGCGCGCGGATAGGGACCCACCCCCGACACTTCCCAGGTTTCGCCGGTGCGGGCGACGTACACGAGGATGGGCGCCACTCCCGCCACGCTCACCATGTCGGGATGGACAACCCCGAGGCACATCCCGGCCGCGACACCAGCGTCAATGGCATTACCGCCGGCGCCCAGGATCCTGGACCCGGCTTCGGCCGCCAACGTGTGGCCGGCGGCGACAGCCCATCGGGTCCCAATCACCTGGGCGGTCGATGTCGGAGCATGAAGGGGCGCCGTCTGGTCGGAGGACGCGGAGTCTAGGCTCATGGCCGGCTATGATACGCCGTGGGCCACGGCTCGCCAACCGTGTTCCAACCCCTGTGCTAGGCTGGAACCATGCGGACGAGTCCGTTGATTGGCCTCACCACCTCGGCGTCCATCGACACCTACCCGGAGCGCGCCTATACGAATGCTGCCTACCTGAGGGCGGTGCAAGAGGCCGGGGGCGTTCCCGTTCTTCTCCCCCCGCAGCTCTCGGGGACGGCGCGCGACGAGCTCTGGCGTCGGCTCGGAGCGCTCATCCTGACGGGCGGCGGCGACCTTGACCCCGCCCGCTTCGGCGAACCCCGGCATCCGACCGTCTACGACGTGTCGGCCGCCCGTGACGAGCTCGAAATCGAACTCACCCGTCGCGCCTTGGCCGAGGACATGCCCCTCCTCGCCATCTGCCGAGGGATCCAGGTGCTGAACGTGGTCCTGGAAGGCACGCTGTACCAAGACATCCCATCGGACCTGGGATCGCCCATCGCTCACACCCAGAAGGAGAAACGCGACCAGCCCACCCATGCAGTCAAGGTGCACGAGGGAAGCCGGCTGGCCGAGATCCTCGGGCAGCTGGAGGTCGACGTCAACAGCTTCCACCACCAGGCCATCAAGGACCTCGGGCCGAGACTGGTCGCAGTGGGCGTCGCCCCTGATGGCGTCATCGAGGCCGCCGAAGTGGCGGACCACTGCTTTGCCATCGCGATCCAGTGGCATCCCGAGGACTTGGTCGATCACGACCCGGCCGCCCGTGGCCTCTTCCGGGCGCTGGTGGACGCGGCCGTCAGGCCTCTACGTTAACGCCCACCGGGAGGGTCTATCAGGGACGACCGTTTCCGCGACCCGTCCGTCCTTCACCAGCTTTTTCAGGTGGGACTGGACGGACTGCGCCGCCATGGGATGCAAGGCCACCGGTACGTCGTAGTAGATTCGCTCCACGATGGCTGGGATGGTTTCGAGGCCGTCGGTGAGCGCCTGGAGGATCTGGCGCTCACGCTCCATCCGATGGTCGAGATACTCGCGAATCTTGGCCGGCGCGTCGTCGATCACGGGGCCGTGGGCGGGATAGATACGCTCGACGTCAAGACTCTGCAGACGCCGCAGCGAGGCCAGGTAGTCACCGAGGTCGCCATCCTCAGCCGGAATGACGGTGGTCGATCCGCCGAGGATCACGTCACCCGTGAAGAGCGCCTTCTCCTCCCGGAGGTAGTAGCAGAGATGGTCGGACGCGTGCCCCGGTGTGTGCACCGCCACCACGGTCACTCCCTCCCCCTCGATCACCTGCCCGTCGCGCAGATCGGTCAACCCTTCGGGCAATGCGGCATCACGGTGGATCATCTTGGCGACGGGGACCCCTGCGAAGCGACGGCGCAGTTGATCCACCCCGCCGAGGTGGTCACGGTGGCGGTGGGTGAGGATGATGCGCGCGGGTTGACGCCACTGTCGTTCCGCCAGGTAGCGCTCGAGAAGGGCGAGGTACTCCGCGACCCCCGCCCCCGTATCGATCAGGATAGGATCGCGCTGGCCCACCAGATAGGTGTTCGTCCCCGGGCCCGTCATCAGACCCGGGTTCAGCCCCAGCACGCGACCGACCAGCTCGCTCGGGGTGGCCGTCTTCGCAAAGTTCGGATCGATCCAGCTCATGGCATCGACCATGGTACACAATTCAGGAGGGAGGCGGAGATGGGAGCCTTGCGCGATCTGGCCGATCGTCTCGACACGGACCGAAACGCCCTGATGAGGCGGCTCGGGGGGGCCGGCCCGGCTGCACCGGACGTGACCCTGCCCGGGCTCCTCGAGATCCTGGCCCTCGGGCAGAGAACGAGGGCGAGTGAAGCCCTCCCCGTCCAGGCCCTCAACCGCGAGAACATCCGCGCGATGCTGAGTTCACTCGGCGGGCGTCAAGGCATACCGATTACGGCGGCCGAGGCCCAGGAGGTGGTCACGCTCCTGACCACCGGCGAGCTTTTCGAGGATCTGGGGACCGGGTTGGCGGCGGCGCTGCGGCTGGGGAACGAGGTTCCGGGCGCTCTCATCGAGGACGCCCTCGCCCTGCCCGAGCTGCCCTCCGATCTCGCCGCCGCCATCCGCCGTGACCTGCACGACGATCCCTCCCGGTCGCCCCGTGAGGTTCTGGTCAACCTTCGGGGCGGCCGCATCGATCAGGAGGTCCTGACGAATACGCTTCGCGTTCTGCTCGCTTCGGCCGCGCCGCAGGCGGTGGGTAACACGGTCCGCACGCTCATCGCACCTGAGAACCGGACCGTCCGTCTGGCGGTGATGGTCTACGCGCGCCTGCATGGAGTGGATATCGATGAGGAGGATCTGGATGCGGTCCACCGCGCCATCGATCCCGCCAACCCCGACCTGAGCCCTCTCTTCGCACAGGGGCTGACCAGGGTCCGTGACAAGTTCGGGCGCGCCGAAGACGCCCTCGCGTTGCTTCGTCGCCTATCGGCAACGCCATCGTCGGAGGGCTAGCCCCGCGGCTGGCTCTCCCTCGGACCTCACGGAGGCGGCCCGGCGCCGGGGGCTGCCGGTGGGCCTTGACGGAGGGCGCGCTCGAGCTGCTCGAGGTGCCTTCGCGAGTCCTCGAGCGATCTGAGTAGCTGGTGGTGCGGGCTCTGACGGTCCGTCTCCGCTTGCTGCTCGAGCTTGGCCGTCTCCAAGTTGTTGATCACCACGGCAATGAAGAGGTTGACGACCACGAAGACGGCCACCAGCACGAAGCTCGCGAAGTAGACCCACGCCCATGGATGGGGACCCAGCACACGGTCTTGAATCTCCACCCACCCCTCGAGGGTGAGCATCTGGAACAAGGTCAGCAAGGCCACGCCGAGGTTTCCCCAGTGCTCGGGGTCCTCGTCCCGGAACACCGTCACCCCCAGCACCGCGTACACGTAGAGAAGGAGACTCAGCATCATGATCACGTGGCCCATGGAGGGAATCGAGCGCAGCATGGTGCTGACGATGAGGCGTAGCTCTGGGAAGGCGGCGACGAGGCGCGTGACCCGGAGCAGCCGTGCCAGCCGCGCGACCATCGCGAAGGTCCCCGATTGAGGTAAGAGCGAGGCGGCCACCACGACGAAATCGAAGACGTTCCAGCCGTCGGCAAAGAACCGAAGGGGCCGTGGCCAGCACGCCACAAGGCGAATGGCGATCTCGAGGACGAAGAAGGTCTGGATGACCCAGTCGAGCCCGATGAAGAGCCCCGCCTGGCGTTCGACCAGGGCCGGATAGGTCTCGAGGCCAACGGTAGCGGCGGTGAGCACGATCACCCCGAGCACGACGTTGTGGAAGTGGTGGCTTTCGCTGATTCGACGAGCCAGACTCGTCACAGGAGCCTCCTGAAGACGTGGGATTCGAGGGTACGCATCTCGGATGATCGGGAGCGGCGCTTCACACGCCCAGGTAACGGTGCTGGAGATCCTCGCGGGTCCGTAACTCGTGAGAGGATCCGTTCCACACGATCTGCCCCTTCTCCACGATGTAGTGGCGGGTGGCCAGCCTGGTGAGGGCCCGGACGTCCTTGTCGATGAGCAGGATGGACTGTCCGCTCCGTTTGAGTCCCTCCAAGCAGCGCCAGATCTCGGCCCGGACGAGAGGCGCCAGCCCCTCGGTGGCCTCGTCGAGGATCAGCAAGCGCGGATTGGTCATCAGCGCCCGGCCCACGGCCAGCATTTGTTGCTCACCCCCCGACAGTTGACCCCCCATGTGAGACCGCCGCTCGGCCAGTTGCGGAAAGAGGGCAAAAACCCGCTCGATGGTCCACGGGTCCTGGCTCCGGAGGCGGTTGGCGGCGGTGGCCAGGAGATTCTCGCGGACCGTGAGATTCGGGAAGATCTGCCGTCCCTCGGGCACGAGCCCCAAGCCTGCCTGGGCAACGCGGTAGGCCGGCAAACCCTGCAGGGCACGGCCCTCGAAGCGGATACGGCCGGCCCGGAGGGGAACCATACCCATGATGGATCGCACGGTGGTGGTCTTCCCCATCCCGTTGCGACCGAGCAGGGTGACCACCTCGGCCCGCGCGACATCCAGACTCAGGCCGAAGAGCACCTGGCTCGCCCCGTAGGCGGTCTCGATCGACTCGACGCTCAGCATGGGAGGCTGGCCTCACCCAGGTACGCGTCCCGCACGCGGGCGTTTGCGCGGATCTCTGCCGGCGTGCCGGTGGCGATGATGCGACCGGACACCATGACCGAGATGCGGTCGGCGAGGGTGAAGACGGCATCCATATCGTGCTCGACCAGCACGATCGTCTGGCGCGTCTTCAACGTCGAGAGGAAGCGGATCATGCGATGTGACTCCTCGGAACCCATACCGGCCACTGGTTCGTCGAGCAGGAGGAGACGGGGGCGGGTGGCCAGGGCCATGGCAATCTCGAGCTGACGCTGCTCGCCGTGGGCCAGGGTGCCCGCCAGCACATCCGCGCGCCCGGCCAACCCGACCACCTCGAGAAACTCGTGGGCAGGCACGCGCAGTGATATGTCGGCCCGGGCCGGTCGCCAGAAACGAAAGCTGTGGCCAGCGTGGGCCTGTACGGCGAGGGCCACGTTGTCGAGGGCCCCGAAATCCGGAAAGATGCTGGTGATCTGAAACGAGCGGGCCATTCCCCGGGCGGAGCGCGCGGACACCGAGAGCCCGGTGACATCCTCGCCCTCGAGGCGGATGGTCCCGGCGTCGGGGCGCAGGTCTCCAGCGAGCTGTCCGATGAGGGTGGTCTTGCCGGCCCCGTTGGGGCCGATGATGGCATGGGTCTCGCCGGCCATCACGTCCAGGTTGATCTCCGACGTGGCGATGAGACCCCCAAAGCTCCTGGTAAGCCCACGGACCTCCAGAAGCGCCTCAGTCACGAGGGCGGCCCTCCGCGGGGAGCAGCCCGACCAAACCGCGCCGAGCAAACAACACGACCAGGATCAAGATCGGGCCAAGGACGATCTGCCAATGCTCCGTCCACGAGGACAAGACTTGCTCGAGAAGGAGTAAGACCACGGCTCCCGCCACCGAGCCGACGAGCGTCCCAATTCCCCCCAGGATCACCATGAAGAGGATCTCGCCGGAGCGCGTCCAGTGCATGAATTCCGGCGTCAGGTATTCCGTCTGGTTGGCCAGGAGCGCCCCCGCCAAGCCGCACATGCTCCCTGCGATGACGAAGGCGGTCAGCTTGTATCGGAAGGGCGCGAATCCGATGGCCTGGGCCCGCGCCTCGTTGGACCGGGCGGCCCGGATCACCATGCCGAAGCGGGCGTTGACAAGCCGGTGGCTGACGACGAGAAAGAGCACGAGAAGCCCGAGCACCACGTAGTAGAAGCTGTGGGCGTCGGAGAGATCGACCAGACCCGCGAAGCGGCTCCGCGCGCGCAAGGGCATCCCGTCGTCGCCCCCGTACGTTTCCAGACTGATCCCGAGGTAATAGAGCATCTGGCTGAAGGCGAGGGTGATCATGATGAAGTACACGCCACTCGTCCTGAGCGAGATGGCCCCGATGACCAGAGCGATCAGCATGGAGGCGAACATGGCCAGCGGCCACTGGATGAATCCGCTCTCGATCCCGTGGGCCGCGAGAATACCCACCGCGTAGGCCCCGATCCCGAGGTACGCGGCGTGCCCGAAGCTCACCATACCGCCATAGCCGAGGATGAGGTCCAGGCTGAGGGCGGCCATGGCGAAGATCATGATGCGCCGGAAGAGGTCGATGTAGAAGGGCTGGTGCAGCGCCTCCGCCACCAGGGGCACCAGCCCGAGGCCAACGAAGCCCAAGACGACGAGGAGCCGGCGCGCCAACGTCAGCCGCGCGCCGGGAAGAGCCCCTGGGGACGCAAAAACAGCACGGCCGCCATCAGCACGTAGATCAGCATGGACGCCAGGGCTGGACCGGCGCTATCAGCGGCGCTCGGCGAGAGCATCAGGCTGAGCATGGGGCGGAGGAAGGCTCGTCCCAGCGTGTCGACCATCCCCACGAGGAGAGCACCGACCAGGGCGCCCCGGATGGACCCGATACCGCCGACGACGATCACCACGAAGACCTGGATCAGGATCTGCTCACCCATGCCCGGCTGGACGGCATAGATCGGACCCGCCATGAGGCCAGCCAATCCGGCCAGGCCGGCCCCGATCCCGAACACGCACGTGTACAGCAACCGAATGTTGACACCGAGGGCCGCCACCATCGTCCGATTGCTGGCCCCCGCCCGGATGAGCATGCCGAGGCGAGTCCGGCCCACGAGCAGGTGAAGGAGGATGGCCACCGCCAGACCAATCACGATCACGAAGGCGCGATAGGTAGGATAGGGCACCCCGGGCAGGATCGACACGTGTCCGGCCAGAAAGGTCGGCACATTGGCGTACAGCGCGGCCCGGCCCCAGACGATACTGACCAGTTCGTTGAACACGAGGATCAGCCCGAAGGTGGCCAGCACTTGGTCGAGGTGATCGCGTTCGTAGAGCGTGCGCAGGGTCACGATCTCCACGATCATTCCCACCACCAGGCTGGCGGCGAGCGCCGCCACCATGGCCACCAGGAACGATTCCGACCAGCGAAAGACGGAGGTGGCCACGTACGCCCCCACCATGTAGAGCGCCCCATGGGCCAAGTTGACCAGGTTCATGATGCCGAAGACGAGGGTCAGGCCGGCCGCCAACAGGAAGAGGGTCACGCCGAACTGGACACCGTTGAGGAACTGCTCGAGCACGAGGACCGCGTTCATGGGACGCCGCCTCCGGCCGATCTGCGCGCACATAGGGAGCGCGCGGAAACGCCGCGCCCCGGGCGCCTGGCCGGCGACGGGCCCCTTACCATTTCATCGGGCAGTCCTTATAGTAGGCGTCCTTGTGCGCCTCGAAGACCGTCGACTGGATCTGGGTGGCGTACTCGCCATCGGGATTCTGGACCACGCGCAGAAGATAGAAGTTCTGGATGGGGAACTGATTGACGTTGTAGGTGAAGGGCCCACGGGTTGACTTGAAATCGGCCTTGCGCATGGCCGCGATCATCCCCTGCTTGTCGGCCAAATTACCCCGTACGGCGCGGACGGCCGAATCGATGAGCAGGATTCCGTCGTAGCTTTGCGCCCCGTAGAATGAGGGGGTATAGCCGAACTTCTTCCTGAAATCGGCCACGTAGCGGCGGTTCGCCTCGTTGTTCAGGTCAGGGCTCCAGTAACGCGCCTCGAAGTTGCCGAGGCCGGCTTCCTTCACGGCGGGCAGGGTCACCTCATCGAGGGTATACACGGAATAGAGGGGGATCTGGCCGCGCAGGCCGGCCTGGGCGTATTGCTTGACGAACTGGATCCCCATGTCCCCGGGGTAGAAGACGAACACGGCCTTGGGATTGCTCGCGCGAATCTGACTGATCTCCGCCTGGTAATCCTGCTGGCCGAGCTTGGTGTAGACCTCGGCCACGATGCGACCCTTGAAGTAGCGTTTGAAGCCGGCAATCATGTCTTTGCCCGCTGCGTAGTTGGGGGCCAGGGCGTAGACGTCGCTGATGCCCTTGTCTTGCATGTGCTTGCCCATGGCCTCCGGCGTCTCGTCGTTCTGCCAGGACGTCGTGAAGAAGTACTCGCTGCACTCCTTGCCCGCCAGCTCGTGGGGTCCCGCGTTGGTGCCGATCATGAACACCTTTTCACGTGTCACCGTCGGCGCCACCGCCAGCATGACGTTCGACCAGATGATGCCCGACACGAAGTGCACCTTGTGCTTCTTCAGCATCTCGTCGGCGAGCTGCTTGCCCACGTCGGGCTTGCGTTGATCGTCGCCGTAGATCACCTCGACTTCCAGGCCGCCCACTTTCCGGCCCAGATGATCGAGGGCCAGCTCCACCGAATCCTTCATGTGCTTTCCGATGATGCCGGCTGGCCCAGACAGCGAGGTGATGAAGCCGATCTTGACCGTCTCGGCAGCCCCGGCCTGAACCGCCACCACCGCCGCCAGCACGATGGCCATGAGGGCACGGCTGACTATGCGCACGAATGATCCTCCTCTGCGTGAAAGGGCTCGGACGAGGCCAGAAGTCTAGCAAACCCCCCGCGGGTGAGTCCAGGATACCTCGCGGGCCAGCGCGAAGGGGAAGGCGGCCACCACCCACACCAGACCGATGACCTCGGAGTCCCCAAAGCTGTACTCGAAGAGTCCGGCGACCAGAAACCCCACCACGGCGGCGAGGCTACCGGCCACGAGCGCCCGCGGGTCGGCGCGTCCAGGAGGCAGCGCGATGTAGATGCGCGCTGCCTTCACCAGGAACGCGATCCACATCGCGCACCAGGCAACCAAGCCGAGTATTCCGCGCTCCGCCGCGATCTGGACGACGTTGCTATGCAGGTGGCTCGTCCCTTGACGCCGAGCGGCGGGATCCCTGTAGTTCGGGTACTCGATCTTCACCGCTCCCGGGCCGAGGCCCAGGAGCGGTGCCTGCCGTACCATGCGCGCGCCGGCCCCCCAGAAATAGAACCGCTCGCTCACGCTCGGGCTCGCCGGATCGAACATGGAAACGATTTTCCCCCGTATCGGCGAGGGAAAGGCCAGAGCAAGGAGGACGGCCGCCCCGGCCAGGGCGAGCAGGATCCAGCGACGGCTCAGCAGGACCAGCACGGCCAGAGCTGCCCCTAACCCCACCCAGGCATTACGCACGTAGGTCAGGGCGAGGGCGACGAGGGCGAAGCCGCTCTGGAGGGCAGGGCGCCCACGTTCTCGGCCGAGCGCGACCGCGGCCAGCAGGAGGGCAAGCGCCACCACCAGGCTTCCGCCGAGGGTCATATAGATGCTGAAGAATCCCTTGGCCCGGAAGGGCTCGACGCTCGGTTGGCGGCAGGCCGGGAACTTGAGCTTCAGGGCCCAGGCCACCACCGCTGGGATGTCGATGGTGGTCGTACAGACGAGGGTTTGCAGCATGGCATAGACCGAGACGACCACCACGGTCGCCCCAAACCACCAGAGTGCACGCCCGATCTGGTCCGCCGAGCGGAACTCGTTGGCCGCGATGAAGAAGAGCAGCACCAGATAGAACTGCTTCAGCGCGAGGACCGAGGCCACGCGGTGATCGGAGGCGAGCGCCGAGATGAGGGATACGAGGGCAAAGGCGAGGATGGGCACGGCAAGGGGAAAGCGGTACTGGGCGCGGGCGACCGGGTCGGTGAGCCGGGCGAGACTCGCCAGCACGAGCAGGGCGACCAGGATCCCCACGGCGGTGATGGAGGTCAGCAGGGCGACCAGGAGCAGGGTGAGGAGCGTGGGTAGGCAGCGCTCGGCCACCCGAGCCAGGGGGCTCACCGAGACGGCCAGCGGTTGCCCTTCCAGTCGAAGTTCTCCCAGAACGAATCGATCCGGTGGACGATGCCGTGGAATTTCTCGTCACCGTCGCTGGCGGCGCGCAGATCCTCGAGTGACGCGAACTGGGCCAGGTACCCGAGGCCATACTCCGCCGGCTCGGCCATGGCCATCTCCCCGGCTACGAAGCGGCGATACCCGAGACCAGGATGGATCCAGAATCCCTCGGACGCTTCTTCGGTGAACAGGCGGGGCTCTTGGCCGGCGGGGAGGCTCCCCAGGAAGAAGCGCGCCGCGAAACGAATGGGGCTCGTGCGCGGCGTGACGAAGTGCGAGAGGTACTCGAGGGGGCGCGTGTCCGCAAACCAGCTTTCGCGCGCCAGCAAGGTGGTGAACGGGGCTTCATGGCGCATGAGGGCCTGGCGGCAGCGCTCGATGGCGTCGCGCACGCCGGGGCGTGTGGCGTCCACGGTGCTGCCGTCCGCTTCGCACGCGAGGAGGACGCCCGTCTCTTCGAGCAGCTCACGGACGGCGGTCATCCAGAAGGCCAGCGGCACTGCCCCGGCCGTGGCGGGAAACCGCGCTTCCGCGGCGGCCGGCGTCAACCCCCAGCAACGCGCGAGGCTCTCGCTTCCCCCGTCCGCGGCGTCGACTTTGCCTCCCGGGAACGCGTAGTAGCCTCCCAGGAATTTCATGCCCCGATTTCGACGAATCACGTAGACCTCGAGAGGCTCCGGCGCGTTGGGCGGGGCCGCCCGGATGAGGAGCACGGAAGCCGCGGGCCGAGGCTCGGCGGTCACGCGGCTACAGATTGATCAGCTGCGCCACCCGTTCTCGGTGATACGTGGCATCGCCAAACGTGAACTCGGACGACTTCGCGCGCTTGAAGTACAGGTGCAGATCGTGTTCCCAGGTGAATCCGATACCCCCATGCAACTGGATGCCGGCCGCCGCCACCTTGCGATAGGCGTCGGAGCAACAGGCCTTGGCCATGGAGGCGGCCAATGCCGCCTCTGGTACGTTCTCGTCCATTGCCCACGCCGCATAATATGTGAGCGACTTCGCGTTCTCTACATCCACCAGCATGTCGGCTGCCTTGTGCTTCACGCCTTGGTACGAGCCGATGGGCCGCCCGAAGGCCACGCGGATCTTCGCGTAGTCCACCGTCATGTCGAGGACGCGCTGGGCGCCGCCGCACATCTCGGCGCAGAGAGCCACGGTGGCCCGTTCGACCACGCGGGCCAGCGGCGCCCAGCCACCTCCCACCGAACCGAGCACAGCCGCCGCTTCGACCCGTACGTCGTTCAGGGTGACCTCACAGAGCTTGCGTGTCTGGTCCATGGTGGGCAAGAGCCTCACCTCGAGTCCCGGCGTTGCCCTGGGGACCAGCATGAGGCTGATCCCCTCGTCGGGCTGCTTCGTCTCGGCCGAGCGGGCAACCACCACGAGGACGTCGGCAAGGTGCGCGTCGAGCACGAAGAGCTTCGTGCCGCTGAGCGCCCAGCCCCCGGGGGCAGGCTTGGCGGTGGTGGTGACTCCAGCCGCGTCCCAGCGCCCGCTGGGCTCGGTCCAAGCCAGCGCCGCTTTGGCCCGGCCCCCCGCGATCTTGGGCAACCACGCGTCCTTCTGGGCGGGGGAGCCGGCCTCGAGGACGGTGAGACCACCCAGGAGAACCGTGGACACGAACGGTCCGGGCATGACGGCCCTCCCCATTTCTTCCATCAGGACCGCCAGGTCCACGAAGCCGAGCTCGCTGCCCCCGTACGCCTCGGGGAATACGAGGCCAAGCCAGCCCTGCTCGGCCATCTTGGACCAGAACTCATCGGTGACACCCGCCGGCTCCGCCATGCGCTTGCGAACAAACTCCGAGGTGCACTCGTTCTCGAGGAACTTGCGGGCGGTGGAGCGAAGAAGTTCCTGCTCGTCGTTGAAACCGAAATCCATGGTCGTTTGAATGGGGGGCCCGATATGGCCCCCCATCCCCCCTTTCGCTCGGGGCGCCCCGGGGGACCCGGGACACCCCTCGATTTCACTCGGTAGCGCTGCTGGGCTAGCCTTTAGGCAGACCGAGCACGCGCTCGCCGATGATGTTCTTCTGAATTTCCGTGGTACCCCCCTCGATCGAGTTGGCCCGCGACCGTAGGAACGAGTACTGCCAGAGACCGTTCTCGATCGCGCGCTCGGACCCCGCCACGAGCTGAGAGTACGGCCCCTCGATCTCCATGGCCAGTTCTTGGAGGCGCTGGTGCACATCCACCCAAACCATTTTACCGGCCGAGGCCTCGGGTCCCGGCAGCTCTCCGCGGAGCAGCTTGGTGATCGCGCGCGCGCCCGTGTACTTGAGGCTCTCCGTCTCGATCCAGAGCTGAGCGAGCTTCTGGCGAAGGATGGGATCGTTGGTGGTCGGCCGTCCACTCTTCTCGACGTGCCGCGCCATCTCCACGAGACCGTCGAGGGCGATGCGCAACCTGACCTGTAAGCCGAAGCCCAGGGCCAAGCGCTCGTACATGAGGGTGGTGAGCCCGACCTGCCAGCCGTTGTTGACACCACCCAGGACCTGCGACTCAGGGACGCGCACGTTGTCGAAGAAGACCTCGTTGAACTCGGCGTCGCCGGTGAGTTGCTTGAGCGGTTTGACGGTCACCCCGGGCAGCTTCATGTCGAGCAGGAAGTAGGTGATGCCCTTGTGCTTCGGCGCATCGGAATCCGTGCGGGCGAGGAGCATCATCCAGTCGGCCAGGTGAGCCAGAGAGGTCCACACCTTCTGGCCGTTGATCACCCACGCGTCACCGTCCTTGACGGCCCGCGTCTGCAGGGAGGCCAGATCCGAGCCGGCGTTGGGCTCCGAATACCCCTGACACCAGATTTCCTCGGCGGAGAGGATCTTCGCGGGGTAGCGCTTCTTCTGTGCCTCTGTCCCGTAGGCGATGATCGTGGGCCCCGCCATGCCGACACCCAGGATGTTGAGAATTGACGGCGCCTTGAGAAGGGCCATCTCCTGATGGAGGATCATTTCCTCCACGAAGCTCAGTCCCTGGCCGCCGTACTCCTTGGGCCACGTGAGGCCGACGAAGCCGACCTCCCAGAGTTTCCGCTGCCAGTCGCGCAGGAATTCGTACGCTTCCGGGCGCGGCACCTCCGAGCTTCCCATGGCCCGTCGAACCCACTGCCCGGGAATGTTCAGCTGGAGCCAGGTCCGCACACGCTCCCGAAACGCTTCCTGATCAGGGGTCAGCGAAAAGTCCACGAGAACCTCCTATGGAGATGGGGGGTCCGGATTCACCCCCCATACCCCCCACGTTCGGGGCATCCCGGGGAACCCGGGACGCCCCTCTGTCACATGTCGCGATGAAGACGAGGCTTCAGTTCACTCCATTACCGGGCCGTCCCGGGACGCCCCTCTGTCACATGTCGCGATGAAGACGAGGCTTCAGTTCACTCCATTACCGGGCCGTCCCGGGACGCCCCTCTGTCACATGTCGCGATGAAGACGGGGCTTCCGTTCACTCCGTACCGGGCCGTCCCGGGACGCCCTCTGTCGCGTGTCTGCTGGGGGAGGGGAACTGAACGGTGGTTCATTCTAGGGACGTGACTCATGCGAAGTCAAGGCTATACTCCTCGGATGAGGATCTCGCTCGACCGTCTTCGCTCGCGCATCGAGACGCTCGCGCGCTTCGGCGCGCTCCCGGGCGGGGGCGTGACGCGCTCGGCGTGGAGCCCCCCCTTCGAAGAGGCTCGGGCCTGGCTGCTCGGAGAAATGGGGGGGGCCGGTCTAGCCGCATGGGTCGACGCCGCCGGTAACACCTTTGGGGGGCTCGGCACCACCACGTTCACGTCCGAGGCTCCGGTCGTACTCACCGGTTCGCACATCGATACCGTCCCCGAAGGAGGAATCCTCGACGGCGCCCTCGGCGTGCTGGCGGGACTCGAATGCCTCCAGACCATCAAGGAGCGCACCACTCCCCATCGCCGTCCCCTCGTGGTCGCGGCCTGGAGCGACGAGGAGGGGCGTTATGGTAGCCTTTTTGGCTCCCGCGCCTTTTGTGGCTTGCTCGATGCCGCTCGCTTGCCCGAGATGGCCGCCGCCGACGGTGAGCGCCTTGTCGAGGCGATGGCTCGCGCGGGATTTGACGCGCTGGCGGCTCCAAAAGCGCGGATGCCGCCCGGCGGTGTGGACGCGTACCTCGAGCTGCACATCGAGCAAGGACCGAGGCTTGAGGAGGCGAGCATTCCCATCGGCGTGGTCGACTCCATCGTCGGTGTACGGCGGACCCGCTTGATCTTCAACGGCCAGGCCGACCACGCGGGGACGACACCCATGGAGCGCCGGCGCGATGCCTTCCTCGCCGCCGCCGACTACGCCACCAAGGGCCGTGACCTCGTGGTCAAGCGCGGGGGCGGTCGGAGCGTAACCAACGTCGGCGTGGTGCATGTCCACCCGGGTGTCAGCAATGTGGTTCCCGCCCGCTGTGAGATCGTGCACGAGATGCGCGCCCCGGACGCGCTCGTGCTGGAGGCACTCGGACGGGCGTGCGCGTCACTGGCGCGGCGAGTGAGCAAGCGCCGGCGGGTCACCGTCGACCTACACCCCTTGTCAGCCACGGCCCCCGCCGCCTGCGCTCCACGCGTCCAGGAGGTGGTAGAGGCGGCGAGCATGGAGCTGGGTCTTGCGTATCAGCATCTTTACTCGGCGGCGGGCCACGACGCGCAGAACCTGGCCACCGTCGCGGACTCCGGCATGATCTTCATCCCGTCGAAAGGTGGCCGGAGCCACCGCGTCGACGAGATGAGTGATTGGGACGCCATCGAGCGCGGCGCGAACGTCCTGCTCGGCGCACTCCTGCGGCTCAGCGCGTAGGAGATTGGGCCTCCATCTGCGCTAGCATAGTCACCCTGGAGGACCACCATGGACTTTGGCGTGGCCATGTTCCCGACCGACTATGCAATCCGCCCGGACGACCTGGCGCGCGAGCTGGAGGCACGCGGCTTCGAGTCGCTCTGGGTGCCCGAGCACACCCATATTCCCGCAAACCGCCGAAGCCCGTGGCCGGGGGGTGCGGCGCTCCCCCGAGAGTACTGGCACACCTACGATCCCTTCGTGGCACTGGCCCTGGCGGCCGCGGCCACGACACGCCTCAAGCTCGCCACCGGCATCTGCCTGGTGATCGAGCGCGATCCGATCATCACCGCCAAAGAGGTCGCCAGCCTCGATCACCTCTCGGGCGGGCGCTTCATCTTCGGCATCGGCGGGGGCTGGAACGCCGAAGAGATGGAGCATCACGGTACGCCCTTCAAGGCGCGCTGGCGCGTGCTGCGAGAGCGCATCCTGGCCATGAAGGCGCTGTGGACGAAGGAAGAGGCCGAGTTCCACGGTGAATTCGTCCGCTTCGACAGGAGCTGGTCGTGGCCCAAGCCTTCCGGGAAGCCCCATCCCCCGATCCTGATGGGCGGCGACGGCCCCACCACCCTCGATCGCGTCATCGAGTATTGCGACGGGTGGATGCCCATAGGCGCGAGGGCCGGCAGCGGCCTCCTGGGCCGGATTGCCACCCTGCGCGAGCGCTGGGCGCAGGCGGGGCGAGACGCAAAGACGCTCGACGTGACGATCTTCGCCGCCAGGCCCGAGCCGGTGGCCCTCGGCTCGCTGCGAGAGGTCGGCGTGACTCGCGCCGTGTTCATGATTCCGTCCGCGGGCCGCGATGAGGTCCTGCCGATCCTCGACGATCTCTTGCGCGCGACCCGATGAGTCGGGTTCTCCTCTGGCGCGCTGCACCCCGCGTGGTACCGTGAGCGTGTGAACTTCGGCACACGCGCCCGTCGTTCGCACGTCAGCATGGCGATCCTCGGCGCGTGGTCGCTCCTGCCTCTGGTGCTCGGGGGCTGTGCATGGGACACTCCGCAAACGTCGTTGGTACCGCGATCGGATCTGACGCGCGCCATCGCGGGGTTGTACGGCCTGATCACGTGGGCGACGATCGTGATCGGCACCGTGGTTCTGACGCTGATCGCCTGGATCCTTCTTCGCTTTCGCGCCAAGCCGGGCGCGCCGATGCCGAAGCAGGTGCGCGGACACTCCCTGCTCGAGATCGCCTGGACCATCGCGCCCGCGCTGGTGCTGCTGATCATCGCGGTCCCCACCATCCAGGTGGTCTTTCGCACCCAGGCGCCGGCCAGCGCGGGGGCACTCGAGGTCGACGTGATCGCCAAGCAGTGGTGGTGGGAGTTTCGCTATCCGCAGCTCGGCGTAGTCACCGCCAACGAGATTCACCTGCCCGCCGGCCGGCCCATTGCCCTGAAGCTGGTCGGCTGGGACGTGATCCACAGCTTCTGGGTTCCCCAGGTGACCGCCAAGCGGGACGTCATCCCGGGCCGGGTGAACTGGATCACCTTCACCGCCGATACCCCTGGCACCTACTGGGGGCAGTGCGCGGAGTACTGCGGGACCTCACATGCCAACATGATGCTGCGGATGATGGTGGACCCGCCGGAGGTCTTCGACGCGTGGGTAAAGGCGCAGCTGGCGCCACCGCCAGAATCGACGGGGCTGGCTGCCGAGGGCAAAGCCCTCTACGCGGCGCGGGCCTGCGTGGGCTGCCACACCATCCAGGGCGTGTCGGCCGGGGTGGTCGGCCCCGACCTGACTCATTTCGGGAGCCGCACGACCTTCGCCGGCGCGCTCCATCCCGTCCATCCGGACCTGCTTGCCGCCTGGCTCGTGAATCCCCAGGCCGTGAAGCCCGGGGCCAAGATGCCCGCTCTCGGTCTCACCGCTGAGCAGGCTCGCGCCATCGCGGCCTACTTGAGCAGCCTCAAATAGGATGGCCACGCAGGCATTCCGTGTGCTGAACGAGGCCACCTCGCACCCGGCGCACGTGCGGGCCGCCGCCGGACTCGTGAGCTGGATCACCACCGTCGACCACAAGCGCATCGGTATCCTGTACGGGGTCACCGCCTTCTTCTTCCTCCTCGTGGGAGGGCTCGAAGCGCTGGTGATCCGCCTGCAGCTGGCGTGGCCGGGCAATACGCTGGTGAGCGCCGACTTCTACAACGCGCTTTTCACCATGCACGGCACCACCATGGTGTTCCTCGCCGTCATGCCGCTGAACGCCGCCTTCTTCAACTACCTCATCCCGCTCCAGATCGGCGCCCGTGACGTGGCCTTCCCTCGCCTGAACGCGCTCTCGTACTGGATCTTCCTGGGGGGCGCCCTCTTTCTCAACGCCAGCTTCTTGGTGGGGATTCCTCCCGACGGTGGGTGGTTCGGCTACGTCAGCCTCACCTCGAAGCAATACTCGCCGAGCCACGCCGTCGACTTCTGGGTGCTCGGACTGCAAGTCCTGGGCGCTTCGTCCCTCATGGCGGGGGTGAATTTCATCGTCACGATCCTGAACATGCGCGCGCCCGGCATGACCCTCATGCGGATGCCCGTGTTCGTGTGGATGAGCCTGGTCGTGCAGTTCCTGGTGGTGCTGGCCTTCCCACCCGTCACCGTGGGCCTCATCTTTCTCATGTTCGACCGCTTCTTCGGGACCCACTTCTACGACGTGGCGGCGGGAGGCGACCTGCACTTGTGGCAGCACCTCTTCTGGATCTTCGGCCACCCTGAAGTCTACATCCTGATCCTGCCCGCTCTCGGCATCGTGTCCGAGGTCCTGCCGACCTTCGCACGCAAACCGCTCTTTGGGGCGCCCGTGGTGATCTATTCCGGCGTGCTCATCGGCTTCTTCGGCTTCGGCGTGTGGGCGCACCACATGTTCGCCACCGGCATGGGACCCGTGGCCGACGCGGCCTTCTCGGTCGCCACCATGCTGATCGCCATTCCGACCGGCGTGAAGATCTTCAACTGGCTGGCCACCCTGTGGGGGGGGAGCATCCGGACCAGCACGGCGTTGCATTTCGCAGCCGGACTCATCGCCACCTTCACCATCGGCGGTCTGTCCGGCATCATGCACGCCTCTCCTCCGGTCGACCTCCAGCAGACCGACAGTTATTTCGTGGTCGCGCACTTCCACTACGTGCTGGTGGGAGGCAGCCTCTTCGGGATCTTCGCCGGGCTCTTTTACTGGTGGCCCAAGATGACGGGCCGCCTGCTCCACGAGGGTTTGGGCAAGCTCACCTTCTGGACGATGTTCGTCGGCCTCAACGTGGCCTTCTTTCCCCAGCACTATCTCGGCGCCATCGGGATGCCGCGACGCATCTACACGTATCCGGCCGATGCCGGATGGTCGTTCTGGAACCTGATCTCGACCATCGGCGCCTTTCTCCTCGGCCTCGGTGTCCTCCTGTTCCTTATCAATGCCGTACGCAGTCTGCGCGCGGGTGAGCGGGCCTCCGGCGATCCCTGGGACGGCCGTACCCTGGAATGGCGGACCTCGTCGCCGCCGCCCCTCCACGATTTCGACGAGATTCCCCCCGTCTACGGGCGCGACACGTTCTGGCGCGAGAAGTACGGCGACCGGCACGGTCGGCGGCCCTCGCCGCTGGCCCCTCCCCCGAAGGACGACCACCCGCTGCACATGCCAGCACCCTCGGTCTGGCCGTTCGTCACCGCGGTGGGAATCACGGCGGCGGTTGCAGGTGCCCTTATCAACGTGGGCGTGGTGCTCGTGGGGACGGCCCTCGCCGTCTACGGCGGCTTTCGGTTCGCCCTCGAGCACCACGCCAATCCGGCGCACACGCACCAGGCCGGGCTCCTCGACATCGACATGCGCAAGCTGGCCATGTGGGTCTTCATCGGCTCCGAATGCATGCTCTTCGGGACCTTGATCGCGACGTACATGGCCTACCGGGGGAAAAGCACGGTCGGCCCCCACCCCCACGAGATCCTCAACATTCCCCTGACCACGCTCAGCACCTTCGACCTGCTCATGTCGAGCTTGCTCATGGTGCTGGCTCTCGACGCCGTCCTCCGCGACAAGCGCCGCCAGGCCCGGTGGTGGCTGGCCGGCACCGCCTTTTTCGGGCTCATTTTCATCGCCTTTCAGGTCTACGAGTTCACCCACTTTGTCCACCAGGGGCTCACCCTCCAGCAGAACTTGTTCGGCTCGACCTTCTACGTGCTCACCGGCTTCCACGGCGGGCACGTGACCCTCGGGGTGGCCCTGCTGCTGACCCTTCTCATCCTAGACCTCCGTGGCCGACTGAGCGTGGCCGACGCGCCCAAGGTCGAGGTTGTCGGCCTCTACTGGCACTTCGTGGACGTCGTGTGGATCGTCATCTTCACCCTCGTCTATCTGGTGCCCTGATGACCGCCTCCCCCTCGGAGCCCGGTGCACCGGACACGGGCCGGCCCGCTCACGCCTCCGTGTGGACATATGTCACCATCGCCATCATCCTCACCGTGGTGACGGCCCTGGAGTTCGCGGTCCTCTACATCCGCGCCCTCACCCCCATCCTGGTGCCTCTGCTGCTGGTGATGTCGGGGGGCAAGTTCGTGCTGGTGGTCCTGTTCTTCATGCACCTCCGCTACGACAAGCCACTCTTGACCACGCTCTTTGCCGCGCCCCTCCTCATCGCCGTCATCATCGTGGTGGCCATGATGACCCTTTCCGACGCCTTCCTCATCTTCGAGCGCTGACACCCATGGGTGAATCGACGTCGGCAGTGACCTTCTCCTGGCTCGGCGGGAACGTCCATGTGGACGTGCTGGCGGGGGTGGCCCTGCTCGGCGTCGCGTACGTGTGGGCATGGCTCCGTCACGGTGGGCGGCCCGCCGGCGGCCGCTTCCTATGCTTCTACGGGGCCCTCTTCACCGTGGTGCTGACCTTGAACGGGCCGCTCCACGACCTCAGTGACCTCTATCTCTTCAGCGCCCACATGGTGCAGCACCTCGTTCTCACGCTTGTCTTCCCACCCTTGCTGCTCCTGGGCACGCCGAGCTGGATGGCGGATGCGCTGCTGGCGCCCCTCCTTCGTCGGCCGCTGAGCGGCGCCGTGGTGCGGACGCTCACGCGTCCCCTGCTCGCCCTTGGCCTGTACACGGCCGCCCTCGTGTTCTGGCACCTGCCGGTGGCGTACGATGCGGCCCTTCGTTACCACGCGTGGCACATCGTCCAGCACCTGACCCTCATGGCGAGCGCGGTACTCGCCTGGTGGCCGGTGCTGTCACCATCCACGCTGGTCCCGCCCGTGCATTACGGGGCCCAGATCCTTTACCTGTTCGCCTTCGGCATGCCGATGACGGTGGTGGCGGCCATGATCACCGGAGCGGAGACGCTGCTGTACTCGGCATATGGAGAGGCTCCGCGGGTCTTCGACCTCTCGCCTCTGACCGACCAGCGCTTGGGCGGAGTGCTGATGTGGGTGCCGGCCGGACTGGTTCCCCTCCTCGCCTTCACAGCCGTCTTCTTCCGCTGGGCGGCGGCCGAGGCGGATTCGTAGCGTGGGGACCCTCGAAAGGGTCGGGGCGAGCCTCTGCTATCATGACCGGGCATGAACATCTGCGTGGTGGGCACGGGATACGTGGGGTTGGTCACGGGGGCGGTCTTTGCCGATCTCGGCAACGACGTGACCTGCGTCGATAACCAGCCCGACAAGATCGAGAGTCTGCGTGCCGGACAGATGCCGCTCTACGAGCCGGGTTTGGAGGAGATGGTCGCCCGCAACGTGGCCGATGGACGGCTCGCCTTCACCACCGATTTGCCCTCTATTCTCCGCCGAGCCGACATCGCGTTCATCACGGTCGGCACTCCGCCCGGTGACGGCGGCCAGACGGATCTGGGGGCGGTGGAAGCGGTGGCGCGTACGATCGGCCAGACCATGGACCACTACCTCGTCGTCGTCAACAAGTCGACGGTGCCGGTGGGGACCGGTAACCTTGTGCGCGAGGTGATCGAGCGGCACCAGACCGTCCCCATCCCCTTCGACGTCGTCTCCAACCCCGAGTTCCTGCGCGAGGGATCGGCCATCGAGGACACCTTGCGGCCGGATCGCATCGTCATCGGCGCCCCTTCCCAGCAGGTGGCCATGACCCTGCTCGAACTGTACGCGCCCCTCGAGCGCCCCATGATCATCACCGATGTTCCCTCGGCGGAGATGATCAAGTACGCGTCCAACGCCTTTCTGGCCACCAAGATCTCGTTTGCCAACGCCATCGCCAATCTGTGCGAGCTGGCGGGCGCCGACGTGACCCAGGTGACCAAGGGCATGGGGCTCGACCCGCGCATCGGCTCCTCATTCCTGGCGGCCGGGCTCGGTTACGGAGGCAGCTGCTTTCCCAAAGACACCGACTCCCTCATCCACACCGCGGCCACCCTCGGCTACGACTTCGGGCTGCTGCGGGCCGTGGTGGACATCAACCGGGAGCGGGCCGGCCACTTCGTGAGCATGATCGAGAAGGTCATGTCGCCCCTGGACGGCAAGATCGTCGCAGTGCTGGGGGTGGCCTTCAAGCCGAACACGGACGACATGCGCGAGGCCAAGAGCGTGGAGGTCGTCTGTCAGCTGGTCGCCCACGGGACCACCGTGCGGGTTTACGACCCGGTCGCCCTCCACAACGCCCGCGCGGTATTCCCGCCGTCGGCGGTCTACTGCGACTCGCTCTACGACGCGGCTATGGGAGCTGACGCCCTCGCCCTCGTCACCGAGTGGAACGAATTCAAGTTCCTGAATCTCGAGCGGGTGCGCAACGCCATGCGGCGCCCCGTCATCTTCGACGGGCGCAACCTCTGGGAACCGGAGCGGATGCGCCGGCTCGGCTTCGAGTATCACTCGATCGGCCGCAAGCCCGTCCTGCCGGCCTGATCGCGCGTGCGCATCCTCGTCACCGGCGGCGCGGGCTTCATCGGTTCCCACCTCTGTGAGTTCCTGCTGGCCCAGGGGGCCGAGGTGATCTGTATGGACAACTTCCTCACCGGCTCTCGCGGGAACATCGCCGGCGTCGCCACGTCCCCTCGCTTCACGCTCGTCGAGCACAACGTGAGCCAGTACATCAGCCTCGACGGTCCCCTGGACTGGATCCTGCATTTCGCCAGCCCGGCGTCTCCGCGCGACTACCTGGAACACCCCATCCCGACCCTCAAGGTGGGCGCCCTCGGCACCCACAATGCCCTGGGGCTGGCCAAGGCCACGGGCGCCCGCTTCCTTCTGGCCTCCACCTCGGAGGTCTACGGTGATCCGCTGGTCCATCCGCAGCCCGAGGATTACTGGGGCAACGTCAATCCGGTGGGGCCGCGCGGCGTCTACGACGAGGCCAAGCGCTTCGCGGAGGCCATCACCATGGCCTACCATCGCCATCACCGCATCGACACCCGTATCGTGCGGATCTTCAATACCTACGGGTCGCGCATGCGGTTCAACGACGGGCGAGCTATCCCGGCCTTCATGACCCAAGCCCTCGCCCAGGAGGCGGTGACCGTGTTCGGGGAAGGTACCCAGACGCGGTCCTTTCAGTACATCACCGACCTCATCGACGGCATCTGGCGTCTCATGCAAAGCCAGGTGACCACCCCCGTCAACATCGGCAATCCGCACGAGATGACCTTGCTGGAGCTGGCCAAGCGCATCATTCGGCTCGCTGGCTCCTCCAGCGAGATCGTGTTCCGCCCTCTTCCTGAGGACGACCCGAAGGTGCGGCAACCTGACATTACCCGGGCCCGCGCCGCGCTCGGCTGGGAACCCCGGGTCGACGTAGACGAGGGACTCCGGCTCACGCTCGAGTGGTTTCGGCGGGCGACCTAAAAGGGAGCACCCATGATCGACGATGAATTGAAGGCCATCCTCGTCTGTCCGGCCTGCAAGGGCGATCTCCTGTTCGAGGAAGCCCGCATCATCTGCCCCGCCTGCGGAAAAGCCTATCCGATCCGCGACGGAATCCCGGTCATGCTCATCAGCGAAGCGCAGCCGTGGGCGCCGGGGCGTTAGCGACGCAGGCCGTCATCCTGGCCGGTGGCCAGGGCACGCGCCTGCGCCCGCTTACGCTGAGCCGAGCCAAGCCGGTGGTGCCGCTCCTCAATCGTCCCTTCCTCGCGTACCAGATCGCGCTCCTGCGCCAACACGGCGTGCGTGATGTCATCCTGTCATGCTCCTATCGCGTTGATGACGTGCGAGAGGCGTTGGGCGATGCGCGTGACCTCGGCGTCACCTTGCGCTACGTGGTCGAGGCGGAGCCACTCGGCACGGGAGGGGGCGTCCGCAACGCGGCCGATCTCGCCCGGGGGACGGTCTTTGTCCTCAACGGTGACGTCCTCACCGACGCCGACCTCACGGCCATGCGCGTCTTTCACGAGGATCGAGGTTCCCGAGTCACCATCTTCTTGATGCCCGTGGACGACCCTCGCGCCTACGGCCTGGTGGAAACGGACGCCCACGGGAGGCTCCGGCGCTTCCGCGAGAAACCAGGGCCCGCGGAAGCGATCTCCACCAACATGATCAACGCCGGCATCTATCTCATCGATGCGGCCCTGCTGGGGCGGATGCCCGCGGATCGGCCCGTGTCGATCGAGCGCGAGTTCTTCCCGGCCGTCATCACCGACGCCATTGCGAGCTTCGGCTGGAGCAGCCCCGCCTACTGGCGCGACATCGGCAATCCGGCCGCCTATCGGGCGGCCCAGGTCGACCTCCTGGATGGGCGCGTGAAGACCACGCTCACCCCTGCCGGTCAGCTCCACGATGGTAGCTGGGTCGTTTCGCCGGCGACGGCGACCCAAGGGCGGATCGAGCCGCCGTCGGTGGTGGGGAGCGGCGTGCGCCTCGGGGAGGGCGCCCACCTCGGGCCTCACGTCGTCATCGGGCCCGGCTCGACCATCGGGGCGAGGGCCCGCGTGCGAGACGCCGTGCTGTGGGAGCGCGTGCAGGTCGGTGAGGGAGCCGTCGTGCGGGACTGCGTGGTGGGCGCCGATGCCCGCATCGGCGCCCAGGCCGAACTCGGTGGGGAGGTCGCCCTCGAATCCGGCGCCGTCGTCGCGGCGGGTGTGCGCTGCTGGGGCGGGACCACACGCGCCTGACCCCGCCCCGGAGGGCCGCACCCCCCATGCTAAACTGAACGCAATGGCCCTCGCCCGCATTCGAAACTTCTCTATCGTCGCCCACATCGACCACGGTAAATCCACCTTGGCCGATCGGCTCCTGGCCCTCACCGGCACCATGGATGCCAAGAAGGCCGTCGATCAGGTTTTGGACTCGATGGATCTCGAGCGCGAACGCGGCATCACCATCAAGGCCCACACGGTGCGGCTGCTCTATCGTGCCCGCGACGGCCACGAGTACACGCTGAATCTGATCGACACTCCAGGCCACGTCGACTTTTCGTACGAGGTGTCCCGGGCCCTGGCCGCCTGCGAGGGCGCCCTCCTCATCATCGACGCCGCCCAGGGGATCGAGGCGCAAACGCTGGCCAACTACTATCTCGCGCGCGACGCCAATCTGAGCATCATCCCCGTGCTGAACAAGATCGACTTACCCGCCGCCGACGTGGAAGGCACGCGCGGCCAAATCACGGAGACCCTCGACCTTGACGGCGACGAGGCCTTGGCCATGTCCGCCAAGTATGGAACGGGCGTTCCCGAGGTGCTGGAGGCCATCGTCGCCCGCATCCCGCCCCCCACGGGCGATCCGGAAGCGTCCCTGAAGGCCCTGGTCTTCGACTCGTTCTACGACTCCTATCAGGGCGTGGTCATATACGTGCGGGTCGTCGACGGGTATGTACGGGCCGGTACCCGCATCTTGCTCATGTCGAACGGGCGCGCCTACGACGTTCAGCAGGTCGGGGTCTTCTCGCCCGACATGCGCCCGGTGGAGGAGCTGTCGGCGGGGCAGGTCGGCTACCTCACGGCGTCCATCAAGCGTGTGGCCGATGCCAAGGTCGGCGAGACCATCACCGAGGCCCTCCGTCCCACGGCCACCCCCTTTCCGGGTTACCGTGACGCCAAACCGATGGTCTTCGCTGGCCTCTACCCTATCGAGGACAGTGACTACGAGGGACTACGCGACGCCCTGGAGAAGCTGCGCCTGAATGACCCGGCCTTCACCTTCGAGCCCGAGACCTCGTTGGCCCTCGGCTATGGGTTCCGCTGTGGCTTCCTGGGCATGCTCCACCTCGAGATCGTGCAGGAGCGGCTGGAGCGTGAGTTCGACCTCTCGCTGATCGTGACCGCGCCCAGCGTGGAGTACCGGGTCCTCACCACCGCCGGCGAGGTGCTGGACATCGAGAATCCGTCCAAGCTCCCCACGCCCGACAAGATCGAGCTGATGGAAGAGCCGTACGTCAACGCCTCGGTCTTCGTGCCCACCGAATACATGACCATCATCTACAAGCTCGCCCAGGACAAGCGCGGCGAGCACAAGTCGCTCGAGTATCTGGGCAAGCGCGTGCACATCCGGTTCGATTTCCCGCTCTCGGAGATCGTGGTCGACTTCTACGACAAGCTGAAATCTGTCTCCAAGGGCTACGCGTCCTTCGACTACGAGTTCGCCAATTTTCGTCCCTCCGACCTGGTCAAGCTCGACATCCTGCTCAATGGCGACCCCGTGGACGCGCTGAGCTCCATTGTCCATCGTGACAAGGCGTACGAGCGGGGCAAGACCTTGGTGGAGAAGCTGCGCTCGGTCATTCCCCGACAGCTGTTCGAGGTGGCCATCCAGGCCGCGGTGGGCAGCCGTGTCATCGCCCGGGAAACGGTCAAGGCGATGGGCAAGAACGTCACCGCCAAGTGCTATGGTGGCGACATCACGCGTAAGCGCAAGCTCCTCGAGCGTCAGAAGGAAGGCAAGAAGCGAATGAAGCAGGTCGGAAAGGTGGAAGTCCCCCAGGAGGCCTTCCTGTCGGTGCTCAAGAGCTGAGCATGGATCTTCAGTCCGAGAAGGCCCAGGGCGTCCCTCGCCCGGCCGCCGAGGTGGCCGCCACCCCTCGCCGCAAGTCTCTCGTCCGCGAGTACGTGGAGGCCATCGCCATCGCGATCCTCCTCGCCCTCGTCATTCGGACGTTCGTGGTGCAGGCCTTCACCATCCCTTCGGGGTCTATGATGGACACCCTCCTGGTCGGGGACTATATCCTGGTGAACAAGTTCCTGTACGGCCCCGAGGTGCCCTTCACCGACCTGCACCTGCCGGGGCTGCGCAACCCCCAGCGGGGCGACATCATCGTGTTCAAGTACCCACAGGACGAGAAGCGGGACTTCATTAAACGCATCGTCGGCGGACCGGGCGATACCGTGCACGTGCGGGGCTCCCAGGTCTTTGTCAACGGGCGGCCCATGGACGAGCCCTACATGAAGGGGCCCTCCTCCCGTGCTCACGCGGGAGCGCCCTCCTACTGCGGCTACGCCTACGGGTGCGAACCGATCGTGGTGCCGCCCGATTCCTACTTCGTCATGGGCGACAACCGTGACAACTCGCAGGACAGCCGCTACTGGGGATTCGTCAAACGTGACAAGATCAAAGGAAAGGCGTTCCTGATTTATTGGTCATGGGACAGCGACAAGCACTGGCCCCGGTGGCTACGTCTGGGGAACTATATCCCCTGACGACTCGGGGATCGGCTCTCGGCCCCCTCGCGGAGACCGCGCCAGATAGCCTTTCGCTCGGGTTCTACCTGCACGTTCCTTTTTGTTCGGCCCGTTGCCACTACTGCTCGTTCAACACAGCGCCCCTCGACGGTGCCGCCATGGCCCGCTACCTGGGCGCCCTTGCCCAGGAAATCGATCTGCTGGCCGAGGCGCCGTGGGCGGGCAACGTCCAGATCGACACCATCTTCTTCGGGGGCGGGACCCCCTCACTGCTGGCCGCCGAAGAATTGGCCGCCGTGCTGGGTCGTCTCCGGGGGAGCTTCCGGCTGGGCCCCGCCCCCGAGGTCACCGTCGAGTGCAACCCGGAGAGCGTAGCGAGAGAGAAGCTCGACGCGTACCGCCAGGCGGGTGTCAACCGGATCAGCGTGGGTGTCCAGTCTCTCGACGATGCCATCCTTGAGGGTCTCGGGCGGCTGCACTCCGCCCACCAGGCGCGCCGAGCCTACGACGCCACGCGGGAGGCCGGCTTCGACAATGTCAGCATCGATCTCATGTACGGGCTGCCCGGGCTCGAGGTCGATCGGTGGCGGCAGGGGGTGGAGACGATCCTCAACTGGGGGCCGGAGCATCTTTCCGCCTACGGACTGACCCTCGACGAGACCAGTCGTTGGGGCGCCCAGGGGGTGGCGGGCCTTCCCCCCGAGGAAACGGTGGTGGCCCAGTACTGGGCCCTGGCTCAAGCCGCCGCCGCCCACGGATACGAGCACTACGAGATCTCCAACTACGCGCGGCCGGGCTTTCGCGCCCGCCACAATCTCGTGTACTGGCGGGCCGCCGAATACCTCGCGGCCGGGCCCGGTGGATGCGGCTTCGTGGGGGACGTTCGTTACGTCAACGCAAAGCCGGTGGCGCGTTACTGCACCACACTCGAGGCCCGACGCCTGCCCATCGAGTCCTTTGAGCGCTTGACCGCGCGCCAGCGGCTCGCTGAGCGGTTGATCCTGGGGTTGCGCACTTCCGACGGCATTCCGGCCGAGTGGTTACGGACCCGCGCCCAAGGCGAGCATGCCCTCGAGCGCCGCTTGCAGGACTGGCAGGCCACGGGTCTCATCCTCGCCGAGGACGATCGCGTGCACCTCAGCGAATCCGGCTTTCTCCTCTCCGACACCCTCTTCGTGGATCTCTTATGACCCCGCTCTCGTCTCGCTCCCGTGATGTCCTCGTGGCCCTCATCCGCGAGTACGTCCGCACGGCGGAACCCGTGGGGTCGCGGGCGCTGGCCAAAGGCTACTTTCCTACGCTGTCCCCTGCCACCTTGCGAAACGTGATGGCGGATCTGGAGGAGTCGGGATACCTGATTCAGCCCCACACGAGCGCGGGACGGGTCCCCACCGACAAGGCTTACCGCTTCTACGTGGAGTCATTCCCGCCCCCTGGTCCCCTTGCCGTGCCCACGGAGCCGCGGTCGCCCCGGCCGGCCAGCATCGAGGGGTTCATGGAGCACACGTCGGCGCGGCTCTCCAGCGCGACGAAGCTGACCGCGCTCCTGCTCGCGCCTCCTCTCAAGCAAACGGCCGTGGCCCGGGTGGAGGTTATGCCCCTCGAGGGCGACCGTGCCCTGGCGGTGGTGGTGACCGAGTCCGGCTGGGTCACGGCGCGTTCCATCACCCTCGACCCGCCCCGGGCCGGGGACGAGATCCGCAACATCAGCCGCGAGCTGACACGGCGATTCCGGGGACGGACGGTCCAAGAGATCGTCGACATGGAGGCGACCCCGGCCGATCCGCTCGATGAGCTGCACACGCGGGCGCGGGCCGTCACGGACCAGATCGTGACCATGCTGCGCGGACGGACGCTCTACGTGAGCGGAGCCATCCACATGCTGGACCAGCCCGAATTCTGGGATCTCGCCTCCACCCGCCAGCTGCTGGGGTTCTTCGAGCAGAAGGAGCGGCTGGCCGATCTCATGACCTCGTTCGCGGAGGAGGAAGGGCTGCGCGTCACCATCGGCGAGGAGAACCCCGTGGCCGAGATGCGGGAGTGCACGATGATCACCTCCGCCTATATGTATCGGAACCAGGTGCTCGGTATCCTCGGCGTGGTCGGGCCTCGGCGTCTCCCCTACCCGGACATCATCTCCATCGTGGAGGACACGGCTCGCCAGGTCACCGACGAGCTGGCGCGCGTGCGGCAGGACCTGTATCTGCCGAGCTAGGGAAGGGCCCTTGCCTGTCTGTCGGCCCCCGCACTGCTATAATTTGGCCATATGGAGAATCCGCCTGTGACGACTTCGTCCACTGCCGAGCCCCGGGGCACGGGAACCCCGGGCCAGACGGCCGATACCGAGGTAGACGAGCTGCGGGGCCAGCTGGCCGACAAACAGGACCAGCTCCTGCGTGCGCTCGCCGACACCGAGAACATCCGACGGCGCGCCCAACGCGACCGCGACGACTATGTTCGCTACGCCACCGAGGCGCTTCTGCGAGATCTGATTCCTGTCCTTGACAATCTCGATCGAGCGCTGGGAGCCGCCCGGGAGGGGACCGCCCCCCGGCTCGTGGAGGGGGTGGAGCTCATCCAGCGCGAGATGCTGAAGGTGCTGGAACGCGCCGGCGTCACCCGGTACTCCGCGCTGGGCACGGCCTTCGACCCCACCCGACACGAAGCGATCGCGCGCGTGGTGAGCCCCGAGATCGCTCCCAACACGGTCGTCGGGGAGACGCTACCAGGTTACTTGCTCCACAGCCGTGTCCTCCGGCCGGCCATGGTCTCCGTGGCGGTGCCGCCCGACGAGGACGCAGGCTAAGGTGGCCTCGCGCGACTACTACGAGATCCTCGGCGTCTCGCGGGCCGCCGGTGAAACCGAGCTGAAGAAATCCTTCCGGCAGCTGGCCATGCAGTGCCATCCCGACCGAAACCCCGGTGATAAGGCGGCCGAGGAGCGCTTCAAGGAACTGAACGAGGCATACGCCGTCCTTTCCGACCCCGACAAACGCGCTCACTACGATCGCTTCGGGACGGCCGGGCCGAGCGGCGGCTTCGAGGGCGGCTTTGGCACCATCTTCGAGGACATTTTCGAGAACTTCTTTGCCGGGGGGGACCGCCGACGCACCCGCGCCCGTTCCGGTGAGGATCTCCAGTACGAGATGAAGTTGACCTTGGAAGAAGTCGCCACCGGCGTGGAGTCCAGGATCCAGGTTCCCCGTCTGGAGAGCTGCGCCCGGTGTCACGGCACGGGAAGCGAGCCAGGCACCTCACCGTCGACCTGCGAGACCTGCCGCGGGCGCGGCGAAGTCAGACTCAGCCAGGGCTTCCTCACGGTGGCACGTCCGTGCCCGAAATGCTATGGCCAGGGACAGATCAACAAGCATCCCTGCCAAACCTGCCGCGGGGAGGGCCGCCAACGTACGGAACGCACCCTTCAGGTGAAGATCCCGCCGGGGATCGAGGACGGCATGCAGCTGCGCCTCACGGGAGAGGGCTCGGGCGGGTTCCAGGGTGGCCCTCCCGGCGATCTGTACGTGCTTGTGCGCATCCAGGAGCACGAGCTGTTCGTGCGCGATGGCGCCGACCTCTATTGCGAGATTCCCGTGACCTTTCCCCAGCTCGCGCTCGGCCACGAGATCCACGTCCCCGTGCTCAGCGGGACCCAGACGCTCACCATTCCGGCCGGAACGCAGCCCAACGAGATCCTCCGCTTGCGCGGCCAGGGTCTGCCGCGCTTGCGCGAGCGGCGGCGGGGTGACACGTGCTACCGGCTCGTCCTCGAGGTCCCGCGCCGGCTCACCGCCAAGCAGCGCGAGGCCCTGGAATCCTTCGCCGCGTCCACCAAGGGTGAGCAGGGCCCCCTCTCGCTGAGCTTCTTCGAGCGGATGAAGAAACTGCTCGGGTGATGTCCGCCTCCCAGTACTGGGAGCTGCGGATCACCGCGCCCGAGGCCATCAGCGAGGGGCTCACCAACTTCGTGTGGGAGCTGGGAGCCCTCGGCGTGGTAGAAGAAGAGCATCCCCCACGCGCCGCCTGGCTGCGGGCGTTCTTTCCCGCCTCGACGAGCGCCGACACCCTGTTGACCTCTTTGCGTGACTACCTCGACGGGCTGCGTACGCTCGGGTATGGAGTGGTCGACGATCCCGAGATCGCTCGTGTCGCCGACCCTGGCTGGGCGGAAGCGTGGCGAACGTATTTCCGCCCACTCCCGGTGGGAGACCGCCTCCTCGTCGTTCCGCCATGGGAGATCCCGCAGACGGGAGGGCGAATGGTCATTGTCATCGAGCCGGGACGCGCCTTCGGCACGGGGCACCACGGCACCACGGCGGGGTGCCTGGAGCTCCTGGAGCGGACCGTCGAGCGTGACCGACCAGGGCGGGCCGTCGACCTCGGCACGGGCTCCGGAATCCTGGCCATCGCCGCCGCCCGGCTCGGTACCGGCGAAGTGGTCGCGATCGATGACGATCCCGACGCGGTCGCCAACGCCCGCCTCAACATTGTGCGCAACGGGGTTGGCGATCAGGTACATTGCGCTCTGCTCGAAGCGTCGGCACTGAGGGTCCGTCCTGTTCCCATCGTCCTCGCCAACTTGCTCACCCTCGCCCACCAGCGTCTGGCCTCGACCTATCGCCGCCTTCTGATCCCGGGCGGAACGCTGATCCTGGGCGGCATTCTCGAGCCGGAGGTCGATTCGGTGGTGGAGACACTTCGTCGACACGGATTTGAGGCGTGGTCGGTCGTCACCCGGCAGGAGTGGACCACTCTCGGACTCACGGCCGGCCGATGAACGAGCTCGGCAGGCCCGGCCCGTCCTGACTGCCGGTGCGCCGATTCGTGATCACGCCGGAGCAGATCGAGGGCCGACGGGTCACGTTTGGCCCCGAGGAGAGCCGCCACCTCGGCCGCGTGCTCCGGCTCGGGCCCGGCGATCTGGTGCTCGCCTCCGACGGAAGCGGCCACCAGTACACGGTTCGCCTCGAAACCATCCGTCCCCTCGCCATCGGGAGCATCCTCGAGAGCGGGCGGGGAACCGCGGAATCCCCCCTCGACATCACCCTGATCCAGGGAATCCCGAAGGGCGACAAGATGGAGACCATCGTCCGTGCGGCGACCGAGCTGGGCGTCACGCGCGTGGTACCCGCCATGACCGTGCGCACGGTGGTGACGCTCGACAGCAGCCGGTGGCCCGCGCGGGTGCAGCGCTGGCAACGGGTGGCGGCGGAAGCAGCCAAGCAATGCGGGCGTGCCGTGATCCCTGAGGTCTCGCCACCGGCGACGTTGGGGGCGGTCGTCGAGGGACTGACCACCCCCGCACTCGCAATCTGCCTATGGGAGGGCGAGCGGCGCCCGCTCGGTGAGGCCTTGATCGGTCTCGCGGCGCCGGTGCACTCTATCGCCGTGATCATCGGACCTGAGGGCGGACTTGCCCCCGACGAGGTCCAGTGGGTCCGAAGCCGAGGCTGGAGGGTGGCAAGCTTTGGGCCACGAATCATGAGGACGGAGACGGCCGGGCCCTCGGTCCTAGCGATTCTACAGGCTACCTTCGGTGACTTACTTCGGCCTACCGAGTCGTCTCAAAAATGAGACGCTTCACCGTCCACGATGTCTCCTCTCTACCACGGAGCTTCCCTGCGTTGTCTTCGACCAGCCTGAAATGATAGAGATTCTCCTTTCTTGATGGGGTGGTACCGGCTTTGCCTTAAGATGCCACCGGCATGAATCAGAAAACGATCCGCACGCCTGTGCAGGTAGAGGGCATCGGTCTCCACTCGGGCCGGCACGTTCGCGTGACCATCTCTCCCGGTCCTCCCAATTCCGGCATTGTCTTCCGGGTGAGCGGGCACGCCGAACGGATCCCGGCGGCCCCGGAGAGCGTCAGCAACTCACACTACGCGACGACCATCGGGCGCAACGGCGCCCGCATCCAGACGGTCGAACACTTGATGGCAGCGGCGGCCGGGCTCGGAATCGACAACCTGGAAGTCGAGGTCGAGGGTGGCGAGATCCCGGCGCTCGATGGAAGCGCCAAGCCGTTCGTAACCTTGCTGGCGTCGGCCGGACGGGCTCAGCAGCCGGCCCCCCGACGCGCCATCGTGATTCCGTACGCCCTTCGGGTCGGTGACGAGCGGCGCTGGATCGAGATCACGCCGGCCCCCCTCCTCGGCATCACCTACACCCTGCACAACGATCATCCGGCCATCGGACGGCAAGAGCTCTCCTGGACGTCTTCCGAGAAGGGTTTCGTCGAGGAGTTTGCCTCGGCTCGGACCTATGGCTTCCTGAAAGACGTCGGCTTCATGCGCAAGAACGGTCTCGCTCGCGGTGGCTCCCTCGAGAACGCCATCGTGCTGGGCAAACGCGGGCCTATCAACGGCCTGCGCTATCCCGACGAGTTCGTCCGCCACAAGATCCTCGATCTGATCGGTGACCTGGCTCTTCTGAGTCGCCCGGTGATAGGGCACGTCTCGGCCTTCAACGCCGGTCACGCCCTCAACGTCCAACTGGTCCAGGCGATCCAACGGGCGCTCGGGCTGGAACGCCGGGCGGTCACCCCGGCTGAAGCCGGAGCATCCTTTGTGCCCCTACCCCTCAGGGACGGCTTCGGACCCAACCAAGGACTCGCCCGAGTGTAGTTTTCGTCTTGCTGGGGGGCTTTGACAACCCCCCAAATTCGTTCGGGCCTCCCCGGGGGAAGCCCGGCCTCGTCGCTGCTGGTCGAGGCCTCGACTCAAACCAAGAGGCTATAATTAGGGCTGACGTATGCGCGTCACCACGCTTGTCGTTTTTCTCCTGGCGGGGACCTTGACCCTGGCCAGCCGTTTGCCCGCTCAGGCTGAGCTTCGCGTGAGCGAACTCGCGGTGCATCTGAACACGCACGAGGTTACCGTTCACGCGGTGCTCCTGGACGCTGTCCCTGCAGAATTCCTCGAAGGTCTGCACAGCGGGCTGCCTACCCACCTGAGGATTGTCATCGAGTTGTTCCGTTACAACCGCTTCCGGCCCGACAGCCGAGTCAATCGGGCGATCCTGGAGCGGACCTTGACCTACAACGTGGTCACCAAGGAATACAAGGTGAGTCTAGGGCCAAGCGACGCCCGCTCGCCGGTGACCACCCGCGAGTTCCGGGATGCCGAACGAATCCTCTCCGACATCCAGGGCGTCAAGCTGACACCCGCCACCAGCCTGGACCTCGCCGAGACGTATTACGTACGCGTGAACGCGGAGACGGCCCTGAACGGCGACGATTCCTGGATGGCCCGCATGGCCGGCCTGGCTGCGCGCGCCTCGCGCCAGTCAGACTACCGTACTCTGACGACCTCGCCGCGGTAAGCCGCATCATGCCACTCCAGAGCGAAGACAGCCGGCGCAAGCGGAACCTGCTCATCATGACGGGCGTGCTCGTCGTGCTGGCGGTTGGCAGCGCCGTGAATTACGGCCTCACGGGGCCGGACCTGCCGGTGGCCTCGAACCTGGCGATGATCCTGCTGTTCAACCTCAACGCCGTCGTGCTCCTCCTGCTGCTCGTCCTGCTCTTCCGGAACCTGGTCAAGCTATGGTTCGAACGCCAGCAGAAGGCCATCGCCTCCAAGTTCAAAGCCCGGCTGGTGCTGGCGTTCCTCTTCCTGTCGCTCGTGCCCACGCTGCTCATCATTCTGATCGCTTCCACCATCATCAACCGATCGATCGACGGCTGGTTCAAACCGCAAGTGGAGCGGCCGCTCGATCAGGCCCTCGGCGTGGCCCAGACGTACTATCAGAACCTCGAGTCCACCGCCCTGCGCCACGCTCAGCAGATCGCGCGGATGGTCTCGCGCGAGGGCCTTCTCGAGGGCGATCGAGCGGTCTTGCACGGCTACGTTCGCGAGCAGCAGGACCAGCTCGGGCTCGGGGCGGTCACGATTCTCGCCGCCTCGGGGGCCGAGGTGCTGCACGTGACGGATCCCCTCCTGGCCGACCTCCCCTTGCGGCCCATCGGCGAGACGCAGCTCAAGCGGGGGCTGGCCGGCCACGAGGTCACGGCTGTGCGCGAGGCCGACGTCGCCGATCTGGTAGACGCGGTGGCGCCCATCTGGTCGGGGCGAAAGGGGCCCCAGGCGGTGGAGGGCTTGGTGGTGGTCAGCACGCACGTCCCCGAGCGCCTGGAGGCCAAGGTCCGCGCGATCTCCCAGGCTTTCCGAGAATACAAGCAGCTCCGGCTTCTGCGGACGCCGATCAAGGTAAACCTCATTCTCTTCTTCGTGCTCATCACGCTCATCGTGGTGTTCTGCGTCACCTGGTTCGGCCTGTACCTGGCCCGCGGCATCACCGTTCCCATCGAGCAGTTGGTGGAGGGTACGCGCGAGGTCGCGGCCGGCAATCTCAGCTACAAGGTTCAGGGTCGGGCCGAGGACGAAATCGGCGTTCTCGTGACCTCCTTCAACCGCATGACCGATGATCTCGCCCTCTCCAAGCGTCGGCTCGAAGAGGCGTACCTCGACTTGCAGGACAAGCACACCGAGCTGGAGGAGCGCCGCCGCTACATGGAGACGGTGCTGGAAGCCATCACCACCGGCGTGGTTTCGTTCGATGGGCTGGGGCGTCTCACCACGATCAACCGGGCCGCCGCCCGCATGTTCGACCTTGCCGAGGAGGCCAGCGTGGGCCGGCTGCTGGAGGAAGTCTTCCGGGGTCCGGAAGGGCGAGAGATCGTGGCGCTCGTGCGCCGCGCCCAGCGAATGAAGCTGGGGGGGGCGGCCGCCGAGCTCACCCGCGAGAACGACGGGACGCGGCTCTCCCTCCTGGCGTCGGCCACCGCCCTGCGTGGCCCCGACGGCGACTACGCAGGCGCGGTCGTGGTCTTCGATGACCTCACCGAGCTCATCAAGGCCCAGCGCCAGGCCGCCTGGCGTGAGGTCGCCCAGCGCCTCGCGCACGAGATCAAGAACCCCCTCACTCCCATCCAGCTCTCCGCCCAGCGCTTGCGCCGCCGGCTCGCCCGTCACTCCGGGGAGGAGGAGCGATTGGTCAACGAGTGCACGGCAATCATCATTCAGGAAGTCGACGGGCTGAAGCGCTTGGTGGAGGAGTTCTCACGCTTCGCCCGCATGCCGGCCCTGACCCTGCGCCTCACCGACGTGCACCCACTCATCGAGTCCATCGCCGCCCTCTACCGCGAGTCGCACCCCGCGCTGACCCTCGTCACGCGTCATGCCCCCGGGCTCCCGCTCTTGGAAGTCGATCCCGACCACATCAAGCGGGCCGTGCTGAACCTTGTCGACAACGCGGTGGACGCGGTGAGCGGAGTGGGCGAGGTCGTCATCGAGACCGAGTTCCTGGCCGAGAGCGGGCGGGTCCGCATCGTGGTGGCCGATAACGGTCAGGGGGTCAGCGCCGACCACAAAGAGAAGCTCTTCACCCCGTACTTCTCGACCAAGGTGGCGGGCATGGGGCTGGGACTCCCCATCGTGCATCACATCGTGACCGAGCACCGGGGAACGATTCGGCTGGAGGAGAACGTTCCTCGCGGCAGCCGCTTCGTCATCGAGGTGCCCGTCGCGCGGAGCGCGGTTCCTGTGGAGGCCTAGGATCGTCGATGGCCGGTGAGCACGTGCTGATCGTCGATGACGAGCACGCCATCCAGGCGTCGTTACGCGGCGTCCTGGAGGACGAGGGCTATCGCGTCACCGCCGTGGGGACGGGGGCCGACGCCCTGCGGGCCCTGGCCGAGGAGGTGCCCGACCTGGTGTTCCTCGATATCTGGATGCCTGGGCAGGACGGTCTCGAAACACTGGGCGAGATCAAGCGCCGCTGGTCGGGGGTGGCCGTCATCATGATCTCGGGACACGCCACCATCGAGACGGCCGTCAAGGCGACGCGGCTTGGCGCCTACGACTTCATCGAGAAGCCCCTGTCGCTCGAGAAGGTCTTGCTGACCGTGAATCGGGCCCTGGAGCACGCCCGGCTAGCCCGCGAGAACGAGACGCTGCGAGCGCGGCTCGATGACCGCATCGAGATCACCGGGGACAGCCCGCTCGTGCGCGCGCTGCGCGAGCAGATCGCCATTGCCGCGCCCAGCATGGGGCGCGTCCTGATCCACGGCGAGAACGGGAGCGGTAAGGAACTGGTGGCCCGTGCCATCCACGGCCTGTCCGCGCGCGCCGACCAGCCCTTCGTCGAGGTCAACTGCGCGGCCATTCCTGAGGAGCTGATCGAGTCCGAGCTGTTCGGGCACGAGAAGGGCGCCTTCACAGGCGCCGTGGCCCGGCGGCGGGGACGCTTCGAGCTGGCCGACGGGGGTACCCTCTTCCTCGATGAAGTGGGCGACATGAGTCTCAAGACCCAGGCCAAGGTCCTGCGTGCGCTGGAAGAGCAGTCCTTCGAGCGCATCGGGGGGCGCGAGACCATCAAGGTCGACGTCCGCATCATCGCGGCCTCCAACCGCGACCTGCCGGTCCTCATCGGCCAGGGCCGCTTCCGGGAGGACCTCTACTACCGCCTGAACGTGATCCCCATCGAGGTGCCGGCTTTGCGCACCCGTCGCGGGGACATCCCGCCCCTCATCGAGCACTTCCTGGAGCTCTTTTGTGCCGAGAACGGCAAGCGACCCAAGCGAATTTCGACGGATGCCCTCGCCTACTTCCTCGCCTATGACTGGCCGGGCAACGTGCGCGAGCTGCGCAACATGGTGGAGCGGCTGGTCATCATGACGGGGGGAGACATGGTCGCCCCCGACGATCTTCCCGCCCCCCTTCGCCCGAAGTCGGAGGCGCCCGCTGCTCCCGACGGCCGCGACACGACGCTGAAGGAAGCGCGCGACAACTTCGAGCGCGCTTATATCCTGGCCGAGCTTCGCGCCCACGACTGGAACATGACGCGCACTGCCGAGCGGCTGGGCATCGAGCGCAGCCACCTGTACCGTAAGGTCAAGGCCTACAAGATCGCCGCGCCCAAGTGACGGCCCGGGAGCGCGCTACGCGGACGGTCCCATGCGGCGCCGTGTGACCGGCCGCGCGAACGACGGCAGGACCTCTCGGGCAAAGCGCTCCAGCATGCCGAGGGCGGGGAAATCCGCAAATCCGAGCATGAGATCGGTGACACCTGCCGCCGCATACTCGGCGATGCGGGCCGCGATCGTGGCTCCATCGCCGACCAGCGCTGTTTCCAGCAGGGGGTGGTCGGGAGGGATCCCGCGCACCCGGCGGAACGCCTCCCGGGCGCCAGCGAGGTCGGTGGCCGATGCCATGATCACGTCCAGCTCGACCGAGCGCCGGAAACTGGCCACCGGCCGGCCGTGCGCTGTGAGGTGATCGTGCACCACCGCCCAGCGCGTGCCGAAGGCAGCTGGTGTCAGGTACGACGCTTCCCATCCGTCGGCACAGCGGGCGGCGGCGGCAAGGGCCATCGGGCCCATGGCCGCGATCCATACCGGGGGTCCCGGATCCTGAACAGGCTTGGGGGCGAGGGTAGCTCCCCTCAGGCGCCAGTGAGGCCCGGGGTGGTCGACCGGCTCGCCCGTCCAGAGGGCGCGTACCACGGTCACCGCCTCCTCGATCATGGCAATTCGCACGCGCGGGTCGGGATACGCGATGCCGTAGCCCGTCCAAATGCGAGCCGTCTCCGCATCCGCAGCGCCGATACCGAGTCGTAGCTCGGCGCGTCCGCCCGATAGGTGATCGAGCGTCGCCGCCCGCTTGGCGAGCCACGACGGATGGTGGGCGGCCGCGTCGAACGCGTAGGTGACAGCCGGACCGAGGCGCGCCCGTCGCGTCAGAGTAGCGAGCGCGCCCAGCGTGGTCCAGCCGTCGAGGGTCCAGTGCCCGAGGCCGTCGCCGTAGGCGATTCGCGTGAACCCGAGTTCGTCGATCGCCTCCCAATAGCCCCGCAAGGCGCCGACCTCGGTCCCCCACGTCTGCACACCGACCCCGAGCATGCCGAGCAAGCGCGAAGGCGCTACAGCGCCCGATACACCTCCGTCTCGAACTTCCCGAACAGGTCGATAGCGATCCCGTCGTAGAACGGCAGGACTTGAGACAGGAACACCCCGCACACGTGCCGAGTCCGATCGATCCAGAAGTAGGTGTTGGCCAGCCCCGCCCACGCCAGGCTCCCCGCCGAGCGGCCGGTCGCCGCCTGGGCGGTATTGATGAGAAAGCTCAGACCCCATTTCTTGCTCATGCCCGGGAAGAGCTCGACGTCGTTGGAAAGCGCAGGGGCAGCGGTGCGAAACACACCGACCTCGAGGGGGCCGATGTTGTTCCGGGCCATGAGGGCGACCGTCTCGGGCTTCAGCACCCGGACTCCGTTGAGGGCGCCGTCCTGCATGATCATCCGCATGAAAGCCAGGTAGTCTGCCGCGGTGCCGTAGAGTCCGCCCCCGCCCATGAGGAACTCTGGATCCTGCGGCAGTGCGAATTCGATCGGGCTGAGCAGACCATCCTCCCCGCGCTGATGCACACTCGCCACGCGAGCCCCCTGGGACGGGGAGAGCTTGAACGAGATGTCCTTCATGCCGAGGGGCCCGAAGATGTTCTCCCGGAAGTATTGATCGAGCTTCACGCCGCTTGCCTTCTCCACCATCTTGCCCGCCCAGTCGATGTTGATCCCGTACTCCCATCGGTCGCCGGGATCGAACATCAAGGGCGTGGTCAAGGCGGCGTTCGTGCATGTGGTGATGCCGGGCGTGCCAGTGGCCGTCTGATACTGCGCGACGGCCGGGTTCCAGAGCTCGTAGCTGAAACCCGCGGTGTGCGTCAGAAGATGGCGGAGGGTGATGGGTCGCGCCGGCGCCCGCAGGCGTGGCTTACCCGCCGCGTCGAACCCCTCCAGGACCTTGGCTTGGCCAAGCTCCGGGACCACGTCCTGAGCCGGACGGTCGAGGTCGAGCACGCCTTTCTCGACCAGTTGCATGGCGGAGGTCGCGGTGATGGCCTTCGTCATGGAGGCGATCCACACGACAGTGTCCCGGGTCATGGGCGCGTCCTTGCCAAGCTCTCGCTTGCCGAAGGCCCCCTCGTACAGCATCTCCTTGTCGGTGGCGGCCACCGCCACCATACCCGGCATCGCCCGCGACTCGACGGCCTGGCGCAACAGCGTGTCGATCCTCTCCGGGTTTGGCATCGTTCCCTCCTGCTGTGAGGATACAAACCTCCGGCACGACGCGCCGGGAGCCCTAGTGTATCCAAGATGCGGCATTGACAGCGCTCAGCGGCATGAGGACCTCCATGTCCGCCGTGCGTCTATCGGAGGTCGTGGAAGAAGGCGCGGAGGTCGGCGGCGAGAGCGTCGGGCTCTTCCAGCGCCGCGAAGTGGCCGCCCGCCTTCATCTGCGTCCAGCGACGGATGTTGTAGACGCGTTCTGCCCAGGCCCGCGGCGGGTGCAGGATCTCGCGCGGAAAGGCGGCGTACGCGGTCGGCACCGTGATCCGCTGACCGTCGGGTATGGGCCACCCTTGATGGTTGCGGGCATAGTAGGGCCAGAACGACGAGTTGATGGCCCCCGTGATCCAGTAGAGCATGATGTTCGTGAGCAGCGTGTCCTTGGAGAACCGCCGCTCCACCTGGCCCCCGCAATCGCTCCACGTCCGGAACTTCTCCACGATCCACGCGGCGAGGCCCACCGGCGAGTCGGTCAGCCCGTAGGCCAGGGTCTGCGGCTTCGTACCCTGGATCCCCTGGTAGCCTGTCTCCTCGCGCAGCCAATGCTGGAGCTGCTTCGCGTAGGCCTGCTCCTCGGCCGTGGGCTCGTTCGGTGGCGCAAGGTCACGGCGGACGGTCAGGAGATTCACGTGGATCCCGACCAGCCGCTCGGGATAGACCGCCCCCAACACCGAGGTGATGAAGGCTCCCCAGTCGCCTCCTTGGGCCGCGAACCGTTCGTAGCCCAGGACGTCGGTCATGAGCGTCGCAAAGACATTCGCGATTTCCGCGACCCCGAACCGGGGCTGGTCGGGCCGGAACGAGAAGGCGTAGCCCGGAAGGGACGGCGCCACCACGGTGAAGGCGTCGGCGGGATCGCCACCGAACCTCGCCGGGTCCGTCAAGCGGGGGATCAAGGCCTCGAATTCGAGAATCGACCCCGGCCACCCGTGCGAGAGCAGGAGAGGAAGCGGCCGGGGCCCCACTCCGGGCTCGTGGATGAAGTGCAGGTCGATACCGTTGACAGGGGCCGTGAACTGTCGCAGGCGGTTGAGCCGCGCCTCGTGCACCCTCCAGTCGTAGCGCTCACGCCAGTAGGCAGCCAGTTCCTTCATGTAGAGGAGATCCGTGCCGTAGCGCCAGTCGCTGGCGGGGATCTCGTCCGGCCAGCGGACGCGTTCGAGGCGGGTGCGCAGGTCGGCCAGAACGCTGTCGTCGACGCGAATGGTGAACGGTTGCGGAATAGCGGTCATATGGTCCTCGCGCGGGGAGCCGTTCGGTCATGGCAGCGCATGCCGAGGTAAGGGGACATCATGAGGGCTGAGTTTCGTCGAGGAGCTGCTCCAGCAGGTTACAGGCTACCGCACGGCGATAGTGAGCCGTGGAGCGAATGTCGTCGAGAGGGGCGATCTCGGCTGCGAGAAGCGCCCGCGCCGTTCCACGATCGATGGCTTCGCTCCGCCGGCCTCGCAGATAGTCGGCCGTGCGGCGGGCCTCCAGCACGGTGGGCGCCACGCTGCCGAGGGCAATGCGCACGTCCTCGAGCTGACTGTCCTGCCAGCGGACCAGCCCCGCCAAGCAGACCTTGCTGATGGCTTGCGCACTGCGTGTCCCGACCTTGCGGTAGAAGCCCCGCGCGCCCCGAGCATCTGGAAGTCGAAAGCGAGTGATCAGCTCGCCCGGTTTGCGTCGCGTGGCCTTGTAGCCCACGTGAAATTGGCTGTACGGCAGCCAGCGGGTGCCCCCGCGGCTGGCCAGCTCGATCTGAGCGTCATACACGAGCAGGACCGGCGGCGTGTCGGCGGCCGGGGAAGCGTTGGCGATGTTGCCTCCCACGGTGCCGCGATTCTGCACGGCCCAGGCGCCGCTCACGCGCGCGGCCTCCGCCAGGAGTGGGTAGCGCTCGACAACGAGGCGCGAGGCGATCATGTCGCTGTACGTGGTCAGGGCGCCCACGATGAGGCCCTCGCCGTCTTCGCTGATGCCGCGCAGCTCGGACAGCCCCCGGAGGTCCACGAACTGCCCTGCCCCCAGCATTCCGAGACGCATGAGCACCATGAGATCCGTCCCGCCCGCAAACGGAGTCGCGTCGGGCTCGGCGGAGAGAATGGCCAGCGCCTCCTCGACGGTCCGGGGAGCGCGCCAGCGCGAGGCCGTCACGCGTGGTTCTCCTGATGAGCGCGGGCTGCCTGGAGCACCGCACGCTGGATCGCGGTGTAGCCCGTGCAGCGGCACAGGTTGCCGGCCAGGGCGTTCCGGATCTCATCGACCGTGGGCTGCGGACGAACCAGGAGAAGGGCATGGGCGGCCAGCACGATTCCCGGCGTGCAGATGCCGCACTGGATACCGCCGGCGGCAACCATCGCCTCCTGGATGGCAGATAGGCCCTCTGTCTGCTCGGCGGTCAGACCCTCGATCGTCAGCACCGTGGTACCGTGCATCTGTCCCATAGGAATGAGACAGCTCAGCGCAAGAACCCCGTCGACGAGAACCGAGCACGAGCCGCACTCCCCCTCGCCGCACCCTTCCTTGACCCCCGTGAGGCCTCGATCCTCGCGCAGAAAATCGAGCAGCCGCCGGAGCGGATCGACGTCGGCACCGACGCGCAAACCGTTCAGAGTCAGCTCGATCCGCACACGCAGCTCATGCGCCGGGCCGGTCTGCCAGCGCATCCAGCACGACTTCAGGCAAGGCGGGAATCGAGGCTATTTGGGTCCCCAGCGCCATGTTGATGGCATTGACGATGGCGGGTGCCGTTCCATCGAGGGGCAGCTCCCCGAGACCCTTGGCGCCGAATGGTCCGCTCGTCAGTGGGACCTCCAGGAACCGCACGTGGACCTCGGGCATGTCGGCGCTGGTGGGGATGATGTAGTTGGTCAGGCGGGGATTGGCCATGATCCCGTTCTCCCACACCACGTGCTCGTAGAGCGCGAAGCCGACCCCCTGGGCCACTCCTCCCTCGATCTGCCCCCGTGCGATGACAGGATGGATGACCCGGCCGACTTCCTGCACCGCATGGAAGTCAGTGACCGTCACCTCTCCTGTTCGCGTGTCAACCACCACCTCCGCCACGTAGCAGGCCCATCCGTAGCCCGCGTACGCATCTCCGGTGAACTTCTTGTCGTCCCACCCCCGGCCCGGCGGCCGTTGGTATTGGACCATCACCGTCAACGGTCCATGGTCGACCGAATATCGCCGGGCGGCGGCCTGAAAGTCCTCCACTGAATGCGATCCCGGCAACTTGGCCTGCTCGCGGAGGGTCTCCAGCAGCTCTCGGCCCGCCCGGGCGAGGAGGCCGCCCACGACCATAGCCGTCCGTGAGGCCACGGTGGGGCCACTGTCGGGAACAATCGCGGTGTCGGACGCCGACGACACGATCATCGCAAGGGGGAGGCCGAGCGTCGCGCTGACGATCTGCGCATGCGTGGTGGCCGAGCCTTGGCCGATCTCCACGCTCGAGGTGAGAATCGTCACCGTTCCGTCCGGGGACAGCTGCAGTCCCGCCCGCGAGGCCAGGGCAATCTCCCCATTGCCGGTGAACCCGGCGCCGTGCATGAAGGCGGCGACGCCGATTCCCCGCTTGACGTGAAGCGAGCCACGGTTGGCGGCGGTACACGCCACGCGCCGTTCCGCGTAGCGGCTCTCGGCCAGCGCGGTGTCGACCACGTGGCCGACGTCCACTCCCGGGTCCACGGCCTGGCCTGTCGCGGTGAGGTCGTCCGCACGCAGCAGGTTGCGCCGCCTGAGCTCGATCGGATCGAGCCCGATGGCGTGCGCGACCCGATCCAGATGCACCTCGAGCGCGAAGATGCTCTGTGGAGCGCCGAACCCCCGGAAGGCGCCGTGGGGCGGATAGCTCGTGGCCATCACCCGTCCCTTCACCCGAACATTCGGCCACCGATAGGGGCCGGCGGCATGAATGAGGGCCCGGGACAGCACGACCGGGCTGAGGGTGAGATAGGCTCCACCGTCGAGGACGATCTCCGTCTCGAGCGCAGTGAGACGACCGTCCCGGGTCACGCCCGTCCGGTGTCGGATCCGTGAGGGATGGCGTTTGGTGGTCGCTGTCATGTCCTCCATCCGGTCGTAGACGATCTTCACGGGCCGTCTCGATTTCACCGCCAGGAGCGCGGCGTGGCCGGCGATGATGGATGGGTACTCTTCCTTACCGCCGAAGCCGCCGCCTGTCGCAGCCTGGATGACCCGCACCCGTTCGGGCGAAAGATCGAGGAGCAGGGCGAGGGCGGGCTGGATGTAGTACGGACACTGGAGTGAGCCGCGGATGGTGACGCCACCGTCCGGGTGCGGCTCCGCCAGCATGCCCTGGGGCTCGATGTAGACGTGCTCCTGGGCTCCCGTCTCGTACGTGCCCTCTACGACCACGTCGGCTTCGGCAAGCCCTGCCTCCACACTGCCCTTCTCGAGGGTGCGGGCGAGGAACTCAGTGCGAGAGTGTTCGAGTGACAGCACGGGAGTCTCGGCACTGATCACCAGGCGAATTCCGCGCACGGCGCGGGCCAGGAGGTCGCGATCCTCGTGGGCAAGAAGAACGACGGGCTCCTCCCGATGGCGGATCTCCTGCTCTACCAGGAATGGCTGCTCGAGATCGATGAGCTTCACCCGGTTCGTCCCGGGCACGTCGGCGGCGGTGACCACGATGATCTCGTCCCAGGGCAGCCCGTTCTCGTACTCGATTCGCTCCAGGCGGCCCCGCGGGATCGGGGAGCGCACGGTCCGCCCATGCAGCATGCCCTCACACGTGAGGTCATCGACGTAGCGGGCGCGGCCTGTGACCTTGTCGAACCCGTCTCGACGGGGAACGTTGGCACCGACGCTCATGCAGTCAACGTACAGGCCCCGGCGGCGGGGCTCAAGCGGACCGGAGGCTCGACCAGACTACCAAGGTCGCAGTTGACCTGCCCGCAATCTGCTCATAACGTAGGCTGACCCGGGGGCGCCGTGCTCGCTGTTTGAGCGTGTAAACGGTGGCTCCCTCCGAAGTAGGCGAAATCTCACGCCGCCAGGGGGCATGGCGTTTGCGTTGAAGCGACTGGGGTACCGCCCCCAGCTCACAAGGAGATCAGCGATGATGCTTCGCACCTTCCTCACCCGCGCCTTTGCCGTTGCCGTCTCGACCGCGGTCACGGTCGCTGCCCTCACACCGGCCGAGGCCCAGACCAAGGTCCGGTTCGCCCTAGACTGGCAGATCCAGGGGCCGCAGGCGCCCTTCATCTCTGCCAAGGTCCTGGGCGCCTTCAGCGGAGCCGGCCTCGACGTGACCATCGACCGCGGAACCGGCTCCCAGAAGACCATCGAGCAGGTGGCTACCGGCACCTACGACATCGGGTACGGCGACATCAATTCGATGATCGAGTACAACGTCAAGAACCCCGGCAACCCGCTGGTGGCCGTCTACATGGTCCTCAATACCCCGCCTTTCTCCCTGCTGTCGCTGAAGAAATATGGGGTGAAACAGCCCAAGGATCTGCAAGGGTTCAGTATCGGCGCGCCGGCAGGAGACGCTCCCCGCCGGCTCTGGCCAATTTTCGCCAAAAACGTCGGGCTCGCCCCGGACAGCGTGACCTGGACAAACATGGCGCCTCCGCTTCGCGAGCCGGCCCTGGTCAAGGGTGACGTCAAGGCCATCTCCGGGTTCTACTTCACCGGCTTCCTGAATCTCACCGAGAACCTCAAGGTGCCGGAGGCCGACGTGGTCGCCTTCAAATACAGCGACTACGGCATCGACCTCTATGGCAACGCGGTGGTCGTCCGTGTCGACTGGTTGAAGGCCAACGGGGAGACCCTCCGCAAGTTCGTGGCCGCCGTCAACACGGGGATGAAGTTCGCCCTCAAGGACCCGCAGGGGGCCATCGCCCACATCAAGTCGGCGGAGCCGCTCGTCAATGAGGCCACCGAGCTGAAGCGGCTGCAGCTCGCCATTTCGGCCAACATGGTGAATGCCGAGGTGAAGCGTGACGGCCTAGGCGGCATCGACCCCGCGCGCATGCAGCGCGCCATCGGCCAGGTCGTCCAGGCCTTCGAGCTCACTTCGACCCCGACGGTGGCTCAGGTGTTCGATGCCTCGTACCTGCCCCCAGCGGCCGTGCGGAAGCTTCAGTAGCGACGTCGAGGTCGCTCGCGACGCTATGAACGAGCTCGACGGCTAGCCTCCGGCGATGATCGAGCTCGACGGGATCGCCCTCGACTATGTCGTCCAGGGCCGCACGACACGCGCGCTGGAGGGCCT
>Ga0187893_10001693_pt1 | contig 51695 bp, 59 predicted proteins | sample MA1701074metaG_FD_139574 | JGI IMG/M metagenome (GOLD analysis project Ga0187893, IMG submission 139574) | White microbial mat communities from a basaltic lava cave in the Kipuka Kanohina Cave System on the Island of Hawaii, USA - MA170107-4 metaG ... | reverse complement strand
GGCGCTCGAGCCGGTGGGGTACGGTCAGCGCGCCCCGGTATGCCACCCGGATCATGCCGACAACGGCTGACAACCCATCGGCCCTGTCCGTCAAACCCCTGGCCACAGGCACCCACCGGTCACCCCAGAAGAGCCGCACCCATATCGAAACCCGTCGTCCTCGACGTTCGACCCGCGACGGAGTACGCGGCCGGGCACATCCCTGGCGCGGATCGATCCCGCTGGGCGAGCTTGCCGCCCGGGTTGAGGAGCTCCCCCCCGAGACGGAGATCGTCGCCTACGCCGTGGGTCTACTGCGTACTCTCGCACGACGCTGTGCGCTTCCTGACCTCTCGCGGACGTCGAGCTGTCCGCTTAGACGGTGGCATTCTCGAATGGCAGCTCACGGGCGAGCCACTCTCAACCACTGCCGCCTGAGCCGCGCACCCTGCCCGAACAGGGATTTAGGGTCACATTTTAGCCGAACGGTGGACGGGCGTCGGCCACGCTGTACTCCATGATGTCACCACCGTTGATGGCGATTCCGGTGTCTGGAGCTGCGGCAGCGTCTCTCCACGCGTCGAGATGTTCGCGAGATTCCCAACGCTCGAAGTTGTTCACCCGCTTGGGGTTGAGCGGATCGGCAGAGATTGCCAAGTCGAGGCAACCGGGGGCCTCTCGGCCTCTCCGAAGGAGGTCACGGTGGGCGGCGACATAGTCGTCGCGGCGATCGGTATCGACTTCCAGGTAGCCAGCGATGATCAGCATGAATCAGGTCCTTGTCTTTCGGTAGCAGGTGCCGCCGACCATGAGACTTCTGCTGGCCCGGAAACTCATCGGCGTCAGCTCGGCCGCGGAACCCTTACCGGCACAGCGGAGAAGGAGACCTTGCCTATCCGAGATGCACTCGCAGCAGAATCAGATGCGGTGTATTCGTAGGCGTCGGCCTAGTGCGTCCGCGATACGCGACAGATCCTCATGGTCGCTGGTGACGACGAGGTCGTCACGCGCAAGGGCGCCGACAACGACCGAGGCATCGATCACATCTGGCGTTGAAGCCCGCGCACACGCCTTTCCCGATGCCCGCGATCGCGCGTCGTTGAGATCCTCGATGCGACAGCCACGGAGAAGGCGGGACAGCGGGGCCTGGGGACCGCCTCGCCACGCCTGCCCGAGCACCCCGGCCGGCACGACGGGTCGCTGGCCGCGCGCGAGGGCGCGAGCATGCAGAGCCCACGTGTCACGGCGGTTCGCCTCAGCGGCAAGAAGCGCTCCGGTATCGTACGTAAGGCTCATGCGACTCTTGATCGCTGGCGGGCCCCTCCCGATCGGTCGAGTATCGCGTCGGCAGCCGCCAACTCCTCTTCGGTGAGTGCGCCGTGCTCCGTTTCCCACTCGGCGACGGCCGCCAACCCATCCTCGATCGCCAAGGCCTGTTCGGCGGCCCGCGTGAGCCAGGCCGACAAGCTCAGTCCCTGGCGTTCAGCACTGGCGGCTGCAGCCGCCGCGACGTGCTCATCGAGCGAGATTGAGAGCTTCTGGACACCCATGAGGGGAATCGTAGCCCCGCAGTCCTACCAAAAGCGAGTGGAGCTGAGGGGACAGCTCTCAAACCCCAGGGTCCCGCCAAGCTCTAGCGTGGTTGCACCGGCTGGTCAAGGGGTACCGCTAACCCTGCCGCATCGCTCCTTCTGCCGGCGACCAACGTCCTCTAACTTGCCCTATATGAGGCAAAGGTGCATGGACTCTGAGGACGAACGTGGCGCACTCTATACTTGGGCTGCCAGCACCGTCTGCGCAGCAGCTATGAGCGCAATGGGTCCCTATGAGTGCTGATAGGTATCAGACCAAGTTCGGCCAGCGAGCTACAAGCATGCCTGGCCCTACATGCTGTATGAGGGACATGCGGACAATCGTGAGACAACCGAAGCTCGCCATCACTACAATGCCTGTACGCATATGCCAGGGGATAAGGCATGGATCTTGCCGAGCTTCACTCGCCGCTGACCGGGTTGGATGACCTCTTCGGACTGTCACTACGCAAGCGACTGTTTGTAACGACAACCCTCTCAAATTTGGTACAATTACACGGCTATGAGCAGATCGAGGTGCCACTGGTCGAGCGCGCCACCTCGTTTTCAGAGGAGGTTGTCGGGCGGTCGCCGTGGCCGGAATGGGACGAGCGCGGATGCTTCTACCTGAGTATCCCTGACTACATGGGCTCATACGACTCGTCGCCGCGGTCGACCGAGGCGCTACTTATCCCGGAAGGGACGATCTCGGTTACTCGATGGCTGGGGCGCATGCTAAGTGAACAGCCGGCGATGACCTTCCCGGTAAAGCTGTTCTACGAGACGCCCTGCTTCCGCAACGAGCTGATTGATACACTTGACGTCAGGAAGAAGAGGCAGTTTACCCAGTTCGGCCCGGAGGTTCTCGGCGCGCCACCGGGCAACGCCGACATCGAGGCAATCTACCTCATCGCGGCATGCCTCGAATCGCTGGGTGTGGACCGATCGGGTATTCGCGTCCGCGTCGGCGATGTCGCGATCTTCAACCGCCTCGTCATTGGCAGCGGCATTAATCCTGATAGCGCCATTGCACTGAAGGAGGCCCTTGATGGCATCGCCGAGTGCAAGGCCGGCAAGCGACCTGAACGGATGCCCCAGCTTGTTGAATGCGTCGAAGATCTGCTCGGCAGAGCGAAGGTCGCGGCCCCCTGGCGCGAAAAGTGGTTACGTCTGGTCCGTGGCCTGGACTCGACTGACCCTCTGGCTGATGTGGACGATGAGGTTGTGCAGCACCACCTTACCAATCTTCGAACCCTTGTCGGGATCCTCGCCCTTCTCGGTGTGGCCATCGATCTCGATCTTTGCGTCGTTCGGTCGCACGAGTACTACACCGGCATCTCCTTCGAGATCGACGTCCGTCAGGCTGGCCAGGTCTTCGTCGAGGTCGGCGGCGGCGGCCGATACGATAAGCTAGTTGGCCATTTCATCGCGGACCTGGCTGCGCCGCCCGTCCCAGCGACAGGGTTCGCCTTCGGTGTCGAACGGCTAGTTGGCCTCCTCGAGTCGCTCGACCTGCTGGGCGTCGAGCAATCGGCGACCAGGACGGTTAGCCTCGCCAGGTCGTCGGCAGACGTGTTGATCGTCCCGCCTACGACACCTGATGGGTATGTTTGTGCCGCGCGTATGGCAGATGACTTACGCTCCACAGGCCAGACGGCTGACATCTTCGTCGGCGACCTGCGGGACGGCTGGCAGGAGTACGCGACCGCGCGCCAACTTCAGAACGTCCGAATACTGCCGGAGACGGAGAACAATAGGTGAAGATTGACAACAGTCCGCCCCGCGGCACCCGCGATCTGCTGCCAGACGTTGTCACGAATCGGGATCGCGCGTTGGCCACGATCGCCGAGGTTTACCAGCGCTACGGGTACGAGCGCATTGAAACACCATGCCTGGAGGACCTCGTCCGGCTGGAGTCGGGCGAGGGCGGGGAGAACACGAAGCTAATTTTCCGCGTGCTGCGACGTGGGTTGCCCAAGGTCGTCGAGGCCGAGACTGTGGTGGCGGGCCTGGCCGACCTGGGCCTGCGTTTCGACTTGACCGTACCGCTTACGCGCTTCTATAGCAACAATCATGCCCGGTTGCGGTTGCCGTTCCGGTCTTTCCAAGCGGGCTCGGTATGGCGTGCCGAGCGACCGCAGAAAGGTCGTTACCGTCAGTTTACACAATGCGATATCGACCTCATCGGCGAACGGTCCGTGCTCGCGGAGAGCGAGCTGATCGAGGCGACCACTGACGCGTTGTCCGCGCTCGGACTCGACCAGACTGTGGTGCGCTTGTCCGACCGGCGTATCCTTACCGCCCTGGCCGACGCGGTTGGACTGCCCGAGCAGTCCCGGCCTGGTTTCTTCGTCACGCTGGACAAGCTCGACAAGATCGGCTGGGACGGGGTATGCGCAGAATTAACGACCCGTGGTGTACAAGTTGAGGAGGTCAAGCGTGTGCTCGACTTCATCGCGGAGCTGGAAGACGTGCCATCCAGACAGGTCGCCGACCGACTGAGCAAGTGCCTGCCAGCCCTGCCGGACAATGTCCTCGACGACTTGGTCACGACCGCCTCCTGCCTCAACCGGTTGAGCGATCACCGCGACGTGCACTGGGTCTTCGACCCGACACTGGTTCGTGGCATGGGCTACTACACAGGCCAGATCTTTGAGGTCAGCCATCCGCAGTCCTCGTCCTCGATCGCCGGCGGTGGCCGGTACGATCGGCTCATCGGACGCTCGCTGGAACGTGATGTGCCCGCGTGCGGTTTCTCCCTTGGCTTCGAGCGCATCATCGACCTACTCAGTCAGGCCCCGAAGTCCGAAACTGTGGCACTGCTCTACGATGCCGATAGTCTGCTGTCTGAGGTTCTGGAAGCCGCGAGAACACTCCGAGAAGATCACAAGATCGTGTCCGTTCTCAGCCGACATGGCCAGCTGGGCAAACAACTTGCGCGGCTGGAGCAATGGGGGTTTACGTCATTCGTGTACTTTCGCAAGGGCGAGGAGCTTTCGGAGCACCCGCTCAGACAAAATCCCGTGTTGTTCTCTGCAACATGACCAAAGATCCCGAGTGGACTTGACACCGTGCTGACCCAGGCGTTTGACCGGCTGAGCCCCATCCTGCTGTCTCGCTACGAACGGCTCCTACGACGCGAGTTCGCGGTGAGCCCGGAACTCGCCGATCTCCACAAGGACCATCTCGAGTACGCCTTGCGTGACCATAATCTCCCACGGCCAGTGCTTGCCTACTTCGGCTACCATGCCCGATCCAATAAGGTCGCCTTCGACGACGTTGGCAACATCGGCGACGGGTTGCTCATCCCCCAACTGCTTCGCGACTTTCTGGCCATCCACGATGATATTGTGGATGAGGACCTGGAGAAATTCGGCAAGCCGCCGCTACCCGTCATGTTCTCAACCCGACACGGCGAAGGTGCTCAGCTGACCAAGGCAGGCAAAGACTTTGCGCTCTACTACGGCGATTTACTCATGAGCGTGCTGCTACGCGTCATCGCAGCAGTCGAGCCACCAGCACACTCCACTGCCCTAACCCGCGTCGTAGCCGACACCCTGCACATGACCCAGCGTGGACAGCTCGCCGAACTGCTTATCGGGGACAAGCCGCTTGGTCAGGTCACGGGTTAGCGATCTGCTCACCATCTACGAACGCAAGGCCGCCTACTACTGCTACAGCTTTCCGTTCGAGGTTGGCGTGCGGCTGGCCGGACACAGCCCAGACGTAGCCGACGCTGTCCGACCGGTGCTGCTACGGATTGGGGTAACATCACAGCTGATTGATGATATCACTGGGGCATTTCCTGGAATCGTAGACGAAGACAAAGATACGCTCGGTGAACTCGCTCACCTCAGGCGCACTGTGCTCCTGATCCTGCTAGCGCAGCAGGACATGCCCGACCCCATCCGAGCGAGGCTGGCGGCCAAACCACCGCTGTCGCTCACGGAGGCAGAGCGTCTACGCGTCGAACTGTGGGACAGCCCTGTTCCGACCCTCGCTTTACAACTGTGTCAGGACCTTCTGTCCGACATTCAGCCTCAAATGAGCGGACTGCCGCTGGGCATCGCGACCAGCGAATACGTCGACGACCTGATTCAGCACCGCCTCGAAGGAAGCATTGCGCGACTGCGCTCAGCCCTGGCGCCTCTGGGTAAGTCATCTCATAGCCCGCTAGAAAGTAATTCATTCTGAGAGGCGGTTGAGCGGGTTTGTCGTCGCAATCGGGGCTGGTTGGCAGGGGCTGCCCCAACCATCGGGCATCACAATGAGCGACGCTAAAAACGGTCAAGCGTGGTACGCATGGCGGCGCACGGTCACATGGTGGTGCTTTGCCATCGGCGCGAGCGGGCCACCCCGGACCAGTGGGAGTACGACGGGCCAGAACCACCCAAAGGCTTCCCCAGCAAGGATGCGGGCTGGGCTCAGCACCGTTTTCCAGCGAAGTCAACCCCAACTGGTGACCCAACGATCGACCGCAGCACACTGAGCCCACTTCTATCCATACGTAGCTAAAGATGTCTTCAAGGCAAGAGATACCAAATAAGACATAAGTGGAGCTAAGGGGACAGCTCTCGAACTCTGTCGTTCGGTCTGCGATGAGAAGCCTGCATGCGACCATGCCTACATAGGGCCAAAGTGGCTATACTTCTAGCCATGACGCTCGCTGAGCATGTTTCCCTGGCCGAGGTCAAGAACCGGCTGTCGGAGGTCGTGGAGCGCATCGGCCGCGAGCACGGCCGAATCGTGATCACCAAGCATGGCCACCCCGCAGCCGTCATCCTAAGCGTGGAGGACCTCGAGTCCCTGGAGGAGACCCTCGAGATCCTCAGCCACGCCGGCTTGCTGGCGGAGATCCGAGAAGCTGAGGATGACATAGCACGGGGACGCACGGTGCGTCTCACGAAGGAGCAGGCGCTGGAGATCGCGCTGCGCCAGTGACCGCTCCAGAGGAGCCATACCGTGCCGAGTGGGCCGGTCCGGCCCGCCGTGCCCTGGCCCGGATGCCCGAGAAGGTGGCTACGGCAGCGATTGAGTTCATCTACGGTCCACTATCCGAGAACCCGCACCGGCTGGGGCATGCCCTGAGGTTCGATCTTGAAGGTCCACACAGCGCCCGTCGAGGCGATCACCGCATCATCTACCGGATTGATGAACGCGAGCACCGAGTCGTGATCGAAGTGATCGAGCACCGAGCCGATATCTACCGACCGCGATGATCCCCAGCGCAGTGGAGCTGAGGGGACAGTACTCGAACCCGCACGTTCGCCGGACGGTGCGGCGGTTGCACGAGGCCTCAGGCGTACGATTGACGCCATGAGCACGACCTCACGCCGGAAACGTCTCGCCGAGCTGAGCCGACCGCTCGGTCCTCGGGGACGGCTTCTGCTCCAGTGCAGGGAAGAAGTGCTGGCGGTCGCGGCTCGGCATCGCGCCAGGGACGTCCGAGTGTTCGGGAGCGTCGCCCGTGCTGAGGATACCGAAGCCAGCGATATCGACCTTCTGGTCGATATCGATCGACCAACGTTGATCGACCTGATCGGCATCAACCAGGACCTGGGGGACCTCCTTGGCAAGGTGGACGTTGCCACAGTCAAGGTCCTCAAACCGCACATCCGCAAGCGGGTGCTTGAAGAGGCCGTCGCGCTGTGACTCACGATCGGTCCGAAGCCGAGCGCCTCCGAGACATGCGGGAAGCCATCGCGAACATCCGGCGGTACCAAGCGGCCGTCCGTCAGAATCCAGCGCTGTTCCCCTCGGGGATGCTCGAGCAGGCCACGATGGACAACCTCACTATCATCGGTGAGGCCGCCAATCGCCTCTCCCAGGACATCAAGGATCGCGCGCCCGACATCCCGTGGAGGCGGATCACGGGCTTCCGCAAATGTCGTTGTCCATGAGTACTGGGACCGGGACCCTGAGATCATTGCAGACACGGTGGAGGGAGCACCTCCCGTGGCTGGATGCGGCGCTTGCACGCGTCGAACACGAACTCGCGAGAGAGCGACACCGAGACCACGAAGAGGACCGCGATCGTGACCTCTCGCCTTGAGGCGCCGACGTTCGACCTGCTGTGGAGCTGAGGGAACCGACCTGACATGGCGATCGGGTGACGTCACGCTGTTATGTTCCTCTGGTCAGAGGCTTCGCTCTGGAGCCGGGATGTCGAACGCCTGTTCACCCCCTAATAGCTCGACTGCCTTCAGGTATTCCTGCCTGCCGATCCTCGCGTGGCTACGCTGACCTCTTCGCTTGATCGGCGTGCGCTGAGGATCGACGTCGAGGCATTCGATGGCGTAGCCCTCGCTGATCCGTTCCCGCTGATGCTCCACCTTCACCTCGACCCAGTAGGGCCAGATGTCATCCCAGGACGGCAGCCGCTCGCCCCAAGCGCGGCGAGGCGGCCTGACCACTTTGGCGGGTTGCGAAAAAGAAGCCGCGTCCGACGGCGTAGTAGAGAAGCTTGTCGCCCACATTGATCCCTGGAGGCGTCCCGTTCTTCGATGCTGGCGGGAAGGACACAGCGTGCAGCAGAAACCCGCCCTCGTCCCGGTCCTCCTCCGTGCCGGGAAACAGCCTGACGTCCGCATTGTGCCAGTAGTCCATCCTCCGCCTCCTTCCGCGTCTGCCGCCCGTCGAGACAGGGACTTACGAGCGGCTGACCAGCAGAAACGCGAAGTGGAGCTGAGGGGACACTACTCAAACTCAACGTTCCGTCAAGCGATCGCACGCCTTCATCGTGCCCGATGACCCTGAGATCGCGCTGTAGCCCGCCGATCGATGCGAGCTGGCCGCGGTGCTCGCACGCCCTGACCCACTTCTCAGGATCTCCGCTATCTGCCGGTATGGCCCACGTCTTCCAGGAGGCTCGGCGGGACTCCAAAACAACGGGCGAGACGGTGGTGCCCCTGATCTCATGGCTTCAAAGGAGACCTGGATCACGGCGCCGTCCAGATTGTACCAGTTGACCAGCGATCTTGATTAGCGGCTGCAGCAGAAGACAGCAATGTCTCTAATGCACTCGAGGCTCGCAGACCAACAGGCGCTCCTTTGGCTCCCCTCCAATTTGCTTGTTCTTCATGAACCGGTCAGACTTCCGCATCCGGCTTTGGTCGGGACAGTCCCGGTCGGCTGTCGTCGGATGCGCCCATGTCCTTCCAGAGATTCTTCGTCCAGCCTGCCGCCCCGGAGTATGCCGAGACCTTCCGCGCGTACCGCAACTACTTCGAGGACCTGGCGAGTTGCATCGGCGGTTATTACGGCGTAGCCGACAGTCTCGTCGCTGGCGTGCATGACGCGGTGCTGGCGCATGTTAGGACGGTACGTATTAACCGCAAGCCTCTCACCAAGTCCTCGCGACAGCTCATTGGCGACTGCCTCTGCAAGTCCTGGAGTCGCCTTCACCGGATCGAACGAGAGCTGGCCGACCCGTGGACGTTCGACGAGGAGGTCAACGGCTGGCTGCCGAACCACTGCTACTACGCCGCCTACTACGGCGTCCTGGCTTATGCCGCTGCCTCCCGCCAGTCGATCCCCAGGGATCACCGTACAGCGTTGAACCTGATCGCCAAGGAGATCGGGCGCGGTCTCCTGCCTTATCCATGGTCTGCAAGCTGCAGCGACGGCCCGGATACGGCAGCGATCACCTATGACGGATTCTCGACTCTCGTTGGCTCGGTTCACGTGTTGTCCACCCCTGATCCCGGCACGACGGAGAACCGGCTCGGCATGCTCCTGCGGACAACCCGACAAAAAGATTTGGAGCGGCTCTACGCGCAGGAACGGCAGAGGAAGCCGGCTCCGGGGCGGATCCGCCGCAACGTTAGTCGGCAGATGAAGGAGCGCATCGCCGCCAAGACCGAGGCGACCACGTTGTTCGACGTGCTTTATCGACTACGTAGGAAGGTGGACTACCACGATGCCGACGCGCTCGTGCTGGGTGCCGACCATGAGATGGATGCCAGGCGACTGGCGGAGGGTCTGGCCATCGTCACGAACGCTACGGTCGCTGCCCTTGAAGCTCTGATCGCCGCCTACTGCGGTCCAGCCGAGCTGACGTCCATGACTGACGCCTACCTCCGCAAGCGTTCCGCGGCTCCGGCCTCGACGCTAGGAGTGCGAGCAAGGTCGTGGGCGGCTCGCAGTAAAGGGGTGACCCTTTCGCAAGGCTGAGTTCGCGCACCTGCCAGAGACTGTCGGCCCGTCGAGCTTACCACCCCCGCAATTTTGGTTATCCACAGCCACACAGTGTCATGCCTGGACAATGCGTGTCATTCCTGAAAGTCTAGCGGTATGAGTGGGATGGACTGGAACCAGTGGCGTTGGCGAACGGATACCGAGATTTCACGAACGGTCGGCTGGCGGGTGGGCCGGCCAGCCGCGTATCCCCTAGGCTCCGGTGTAGACGACCGGGACCAGGAGGACCAAGGCTCCGTGACTGATAAGAACCTGCTCTTCTACGGCGACAACCTCGACGTATTGCGTGAGCAGGTCGCCACCGAGTCGGTTGACTTGGTGTATCTCGACCCACCCTTCAACTCTAACCGCTCGTATAACGTCTTGTTCGCCAACCGGTCAGGCGATGAAGCACAGGCCCAGATCGAAGCCTTTGATGATACCTGGACGTGGTCACAGGAATCGGAGGCCGCCTACGAGGACATGATCGGTGGTGGCGCGCCGGCCCGGGTAGCGGATGCGCTGGAGGCGATGCGACACCTCCTGGGCGACAACGATGTCCTGGCCTATCTCGTGATGATGACACCGCGGCTTGTCGAGCTACACCGAACACTCAAGCCCACGGGTACCCTCTATCTGCATTGCGATCCTACAGCTAGCCATTACTTGAAACTGCTCCTCGATGCGATATTCGGAGTAGACAACTTCCGTAACGAGATTGTCTGGCGTCGGACGAATGCACGCAGCAGTCAGGCGAAATGGCCCTGGCTACACGACACCATTCTCATGTACTCGCGCACAAACGCGAAAGGTCGAGTGTTCCGGCTGCTCCTCGTCGCAGCCGAGGAAGCGAAGATGCCGCACACTCTCATCACGGGTCCAGACGGGTCGAAGTATCAGACGTACGAACTCACGGGTGCCGGAACTCGTAATGGCGAGACCGGGCAGCCGTGGCGTGGCTTCGACCCAAACCGGATGGGGCGGCACTGGGCAAACCTCCATGCCTACATGGACGCGCTCGATGAGGCTGGGCTGATCCACTGGCCACAGAAGGGCGGATTTCCGCGCCGTCGTGCGGCGGAGCCGTTCGATCCATCATCACGCAAGGTGGCGGTCGGCGATGTGTGGACGGACATTGACCGCATCAATCAATCGGCCCATGAGCGGCTCGGCTACCCAACGCAGAAGCCGGAAGAGCTGCTAGAGCGCATTATAGCCACTAGCAGCAACGAGGGCGACGTAGTTTTGGACCCATTCTGCGGCTGCGGCACCACGGTGGCTGTGGCGCAAAGACTGCGCCGACGCTGGATTGGGATTGACGTCACGTATCTCGCAGTTGACCTTATTACCAAACGATTGATAGATACTTATGGGCCTGATGTGGCTGACAGCTTCGAGGTACGCGGTATTCCGCGCGATCTGCAAGGGGCGCAGGCGCTGTTCAATCAAAACCCCTTCGACTTTGAGCGCTGGGCGGTGTCCCTGGTCGGTGGCCAGCCGAATGAGAAACAGGTCGGGGATCGGGGTGTCGATGGAGTCATCCGTTTCCCGCTGGATGATCGCAAGCAAGTGGGGCGCGTCTTGGTGTCGGTCAAGGGTGGCAGCCGTCTTGGTCCGACGATGATCCGGGACCTCATCGGAACCGTGGACAGCCACCGAGCACAAATGGGCGTCCTCATCACAATGGAGAACCCGACAAGAGGCATGATAGAGGCGGCTCAGCGATCGGGTCTGTTTGTCTGGTCCCTCATCGGCCGTAGCTATCCACGGGTACAGATCATCACCGTGCCGCAGCTATTGGCCGGACGGCAGCCCGAGATGCCGCAGGCGTTTCTTCCCTACGTCAAGGCCAGACGGGCACCCGTAGGCGATCAGGGGACGCTTGACCTGTAGGCCCCATAGCGTGAGAACTTTCTGGCAGGTCCATACGGGACAAGTAGGACCACCCGCTGGTAACCTGAGTGTCCTTGTGCGCAAGTCGCCATTCCTTAGCGTTCGTCAGCCATGGAGGTTCGAGAATGCAGAGTGCGGTGTTGGAGATCGGTAGGACCTTCGGCGTGACGTTCGATCATGGGGATAACTTCTTTGATGCGCTGAGGACGTTTTGCGTGAGCAATGGTGTTCGTCAGGGTTACATTCCGATGTTCCTTGCGGGATTGCGGGACGTGCAGCTGGTGGGGACGTGCGAGAAGTTGAAGGATCCGCAGGCACCTGTGTGGTCTCACGTGCATCTGGAGAACGTGGAGGCGTTGGGCGGGGGAACCATAGCCTTCGATCCGGTCGAGGAGAAGATCCTGCCCCACATCCACGTGACAGTTGGGCTCAAGCCACACTCCGCCGTTGGCCACACGAGTCACCTACTGAGCGCTACTGTTCAATTCTTGACGGAGATGCTCGTTGTCGAAGTGCTCGCTCCGAACATGCGCAGGGTCGTTGCCCGTGACATGTATGATGTTCCCCTGCTGACGTTCGACGCAGACGGTTAGCGTCCGCGCCCCTCAGCGGGCGGAGGTTTCGTGGTAGATGCCACCCACGAATTGGCAGGCGTCATCAACGCCGGCGGTTGACAATAGTCGGCTTCTTGGTTGGACGAGCCCGGCACATCCGTGTTGCGCGAGCGCTGCGCACCGTCGAGCGAGTCGTGGCCAATCTAGTCCGAGATAGTGGGCCAGTCGATGCAGTCTGTCGCCTGCGTTCGTGGCCTCGATTACTGATCCAGATGTGGCGCAGCCCAGGTGGTCTCCGAATTCCTTCAAGTCCGTTCGGCGTTGGGTCATGTCTGCATACCAGAGACCATCCGCGCGGATCCAATTCGCGATTATGGCTCGTTGCTCCGGAGCGAGAACGAATCCTGGAACATTGGAATACTCAGGCTCGGTGTGAACATACGTCTGGATCTGCAAGGACTCCATAAGGGCGATCGATAAGAAGAGAAGGATTCTCTCCCAGACTGCGGACAAGCGTACTGACTCTTCAGAGAGGCAGAACGTCCTCGACAAGGGTGCAGCCTTTGCGTCTGGAAAATGTCTGCGCGTGCGCAGCAGATACGCATGCTTATGTCTGAACAGCATCCAGAGGCAGGCTTCTTCCCCATACTGTTCGCGTGTCCAGAACGAGGGCACTTCGGTAAGGAGGTGGTAGTGGCGCAGGATATGGCGTGCGCAGAAATCCGAGGCTAACCACATCTGACCAACGCTGGACAATTCAGGGGCGAGTTGTCGGCTCACCGTCGATTGCGGCATGCCGTTATACTCGCGAAGCCTTCTAGAGCTGTCGACTAAAACGCAATCATCTCCCAACAGGGCACCGTCGAGGCTGCACATTGCCCAGAGAAGCCCAAAGGTCAAGTCGTCCAGTCGGTACGCTTCGGGTAGGCGAAGTGTCACACGTGCGCCCGAGGAATGGGAGATCTGACGCTGTGCCTCCGTGCCGCTGATCATGAAGAATCCCGGCATTTCTCTAGAATTGTCTACCGCCACGAGCAGAGCCGGGACCGGCATTGCGATGCCTTGCAGCAGCCTAGAGCGATCGACTCCTGGGACGACGACGGAACCGTCGTCGCGTCGTAGGCCTGCGTGAATCTGCAGGTTCAGGCACGAACCGGGCAGCGACCTGCCACCTGGAAGTATGAGGTTCCAATCGACCCCGTAGTCCGGAACGGGCTTGGACAAGCGGATTCCCGGCCAGCGGTCGAGCACAAAACCTGCGAATTGCTCACAAGGGGTGCTACCTTCGCGCGCCGGGGCCGCTATGGCAGACCTCACCGTATCCGTGCCGGTATGCGAGGCACCGCTCGAAGCTGGGTTCGCCATCAATTGGGGAGAGCCGTGCCGGTTGTCCGATCCAGACTGCCCCCGTCGGTGACGATTCACAGTCTGCTCCAGGGCGGCATCCGGGAACAGGTTGATCAGCGCGCCGTCTGCTCCCAGGACTTCGTCCAAGCGCTCCACGAGCCCGAGCGAAGGCAGCTTCTTGCCATGCTCCACGTCCGAGAGGTGCGAGGAAGAAGAGCCTCCTACCTGCGCCAGTGCCGCCAGCGTGAACCCGCTGGCATCTCGGAGACGGCGGATCTCGGCACCTAAACGAGCGCGCAGCGAACCGGCCGGGTCGATCTGGCCCGGCGGACGGCCTATGGGGCGGTGCGGGTCATCAGGCATGTCAGACCGAGTGCATGACTTCTTCGCCGCTGGGCGGAAAACCGGTGAGCAGTGTCTCCTAGACGCAGCCGAGGACCCAAGACACTACCAGCCGATCACTCTTGTTGCGAGCTAGAGCTTGGCAACGAACTGACGACGCATTTCCAACATGACGGCCGAGCGATTGAAACCAGCGGTTGTGGACCGTGACGAAGTACGGGCTTTGGCCAGATCATAAGAGGCGATCCCATGAAGGACACGATGGGGAAAATCACATCGAATCAGCTGCGGGAATGGACGGTGGCGATCTTCGATGTTGGTTTGGACGAGATCATTGTACGTACACCGTGTTGCAGTCAGGAGTACAAGCGGGGCGCCTACTACTGGGACATCGGAGTGAAGATTATGTGTGAGGCGTGCGCGACCCCGTACGACGTCGTGTTCCAGGGCTATTTGGGCCATGGCGGCAGAGCCGGGTGGGCCCGGGAATAGCCAACCAAGTGAAGGCGGGTGGGGACTCGGATCGGCCTGGTCCCCACCCGCTGCCAACCAGCTCGCGGTTTTCGCGTGCGTCATCTGTGGGAGCTTGAAGTGGCGGAAAGCTTCTCTTATCGTGGATTCGGGCCACTCGAGACACTATCTGGCTCGGACACCGTGCCGCTGCCGACCGATCGGCGCCTAGCAACTCCGTTGGCTGCCCAGATACTTTCGACTGTGGCAGGTCAGCTTCGTCAAGGATGGCGCACGTTGGACAGCGCGATGAATTCCCCGGTGGGGGCGCGGGTCGAGTCAGGGTTCTTCGCATTAGTGGAAGGCGTGGCGATGTGGTTAGAGCAAACGGGCGCTGGGCTCAGCGACTGGTCGCACGCACACTATTGTCAGTGTTGCAGAGTGTTGCGGTCGAAGCGCGATACGAAGTGTTGATCAAGCCGTCGTCAGTGATTATGAGAACTCAGCCGAGGTCGGAGTATCGTATGTACATCCTGTTGTTACCCGGCCGGCAGCAGGCAGGTGGCGAAGTGTCTGGGATATCCCCCTCCCCCTTCCAGACATCGGCTGGGCGCTCGCCTGCCTGTTGCCCTGATGTTGTGAACATGAACAACTACTGCGAGGGGCGGATCGTATTGCCAACGATCTAGGCCCTATCACGGTAAGACGGCCCGGGGTTGTCCGCCCCCGGGCCGTCTCGCGCGTGCCGAACCAACGAAGAGTAAGCCGACGCCTTCCCCGTGAGCAGCATATGGACATCAAATAGGAAACGAGGATTCACCGGTGTTTGTGACTCATGCCCGCGCCTAAAGTGTGACGGTGCGGTGAATCGGACACAGCTGATTCCAGTCGGAGGCTACGTGATGTCCATGCCGCCCTCTTTGGCCCGTGTCCGTGCCGTTGGGTGCAGCGTATCGGGTTTTACCACCGCCAGATCAACCCGTATTTGTAGCCCTCCTTGAGCTGCTCGAACTGTTGTTCCGCGACGTGCTGGCGGTCGACCTCGACCGCCCGTAACGGTTCGGCAGGAACGGGAAAGTTGCTGAACACCGACACGATGCGCGAAACGCGTACAGGAAGCGCGTCAGCGGCGAAACGCACACGCATCGTCGCTCTTGGTATCGGAGTGTCCACGCCGACCGTGTAATACGGCTGAGGCGGGCTGAACCCAGGGGAAACCATCACTCTGTACGAAAGCGTGTGCTCTTGTCCTGCACGCAGGTAATCGCCGAGGAATACCTCGTAACGGCGGTAGCCGGTCAAGCTTCGTTCCAACTCTCGTACTAACCGCCCACCGCTGGTCACCGCAACATCCAACGGGGAATCTGCGCTATAGAACACTTCGATCACATACGTGTCGGTGTCGTCTCGCAGACACCGAACCCGCCTGCTGGTCGTCGAGCTATGGGGCACGCGCCCGGTGACGAACGTCAGAGTGCTTTCAACCGACAGCTTGGCGAACACCTTGCTCGGGTTGTCCAACAGCTCACGCGAGCGGAGCGCCCGCAACGGGTCCACCTCACCCTGCCGGACGAGTTGCGCCAACGTGGCCGCGATCGCCTCTAGGATCAGCGGCTCCCGGGTACGGCGAAACTGACGTTCGCCCACGCCGCTCATCTGTACCGCGTAGTCGCGCGCAGCTGCCGGGCTCAGCTCCTGGGTGGCGGAGTGTAACCCAAAGAGCGCCCGCGCGAACGCCCGTGTGGCATCGTCGGTCACCTGCTCGCAGGCCTGTCTGACAACCGTCACCACCCGTTCGGTCGCAACCCGCGGATTGTGGATGGACGCGTCGACGCCTAGGGACAGCTCCACCAGCCGTGGCAGTTGGCAGCGCTGGATCAACGGGCGCACCCGCGCAGGGTCCAACCCCCGCTGCCACAGCGTCCGAAGCTCCGCGATCAGCAGCTCATGCGCCACCAGCGGTTGGAGATCAGGCATGTTGCTCACAGTCCCAAACCTTACAGGCACAGCGTGACAATCCTCACAGACCATACGGTGAGACCCCTTTCGGGGCCGCTGGTTCGGGATCAACGTGTTCACGTGGGGGCGCCACAATGTCCGGCGCGACGCCAAAGTGTCCGGGCGGATGTTCGCGAATCCCAGGTGGGGCGTCAAAGTGGCCGGGCGGATGTCCGCGATAGCCGGGCGGGCGTCAAGGTGTCCAGGCGTGGCTGTTTGGGGAGCGCTACACCGGATGACACAACCCGCGCCGGGCTGGAAAGTGCTCGAGCGGCCGTTGTTACCCAGACATCGAACTAATCACGCACGCGACTTTGCGCTCGTGTGCGCATAACTTACTGCTCGCTGTTGCGGAGGTTTTATGTCCGAACAACCCGCCATGCATCTGGCCCAGGCCGTCGCCCGGTTGCGTCGTGCGATGGCGCGGGAGCTGCAAACGGGACGTTCACGAGCCGCCGCAGAGGCCGCTCGAGCCGAGCGTGTGGCCTTCGTCGCTGAGGTTGCGCTTGTCCGCACGGCCGAGATCGCCCGACTCGAAGAACAACTCATCCGTGCCGCGCCGCTGGCGGACGAGCGCCTGCGCGGCATGGCCGACATGGCCGCATGGGCCATGGCGCGGCTAGTCCAAGACCAAATCGAAGATCCCTACCGAGACCAGGGTTGCCAATTGATCAACCCGATGATGCGCCGCATCCGTAAGTGGCTCGGTCTGGCGCTCCTGGTCGCTGTGGGGATCAAGGCCGCGTCGTTCGTGATCGATCCTGTGCTGGCTGTGCTCGCCGGTCTGTTCGTGCTGTTTCTCTTCCTCACTCTTCTCTCTGACCCCTGACACAGACGCAGACGTCCAAAGGCAAAGATTGTGCGAAAGGATCTTCGTATAACCCCTCGAGAGCGGGACCCGGCCGACCTGCGTCGCCTGGCCAAAGCGCTCATTGCCCAAGTGCGCGTACAAACGACCAAAGCCGCAGCCGACCACCACGCCAACGAGGACGAGGACGACCACGGTGAGCCTTGACCCTGGGCTGTTGATCGCGAGTGTGGCCGGACCCACCGTGGTCGGCGTCGTGTTGCTGGTCGTGCGGGTGGCAGCCCAGCGGGGCCGGGATCGCGCCCGCGCGACGTTCATCCTGCGGTTTCCCTCCGAGCTGGACTTCGATGGGTTGGTCGCCTTCTTACGCGCTCTGGCCGGGCTGCTGCCCCGTCGGCGTCTCGGGGCGCGGCCATCGGCCACGTTCGAGATCGTCGCCTGCTCCGGGCGGATCGAGCACCGGCTGCGGCTGCCCGACGACCGGGCGCACGCCGCGATACGCCAGCTTTACGCCGCCCTTCCGGGGATGCTGGCCGAACCTCCCGCTGACGCCGATCTGCGCCCTCGGTACGGCCGGGAGCTGCGCCTGAACCGCCGTGATCGGCCGTTGCGCACTGATGACCCCATCCGCGCGGCGGCGGCGATCCTGGCGGGCTGCAACCGCTGGGCACTGAGGAGACCGTGGTCATCCAGTGGATCGTGGCAGCCAGCCGCTACCCACCGACGCCTCCCACCCCGCCGAGACCCGGCACCGCCCGAGCCCGCCAGCAGCGTCGTCTGCGGGATCTGATCGCAGGCTCGACCCCGCCACCCGGTCGTGAGGTGCGCGGCAAGGCCGCAGAACCAGGCTTCGCGGTCGCCGGCCGCGTCGGTGCTGCCGTGTCATCGCGGCCTCGCGCCCGGCTGCTGCTGCGCCGTGTGGGTGCGCTGCTGCACGCCGTGCATGGCCCCGGCGTGGCGCTGGTGTGGCGGCGTCCGAGCTGGCCGGGAAGGGCTCGGCGGATCGCCGATGCGGTCACCCCCGTGACCCGAGTGGGGTTCGGCTGTCACCTCAACGCCCGCGAACTGGCCGCCGTGCTCGCCTTCCGCTCGACGCGCCGATGCTGCCCGGTCTGGCATCACCAGCCGCGCGCCGACTGGCCCCGGTGGCCGCGATCCCCGCCAGCGGAAGGGTTATCGGCCAGGCGACCTTCCCCGGCCAGGAACGCCCGTTGGCGCTGCCCGCCGGGGAGGCGTTGCATCACCTGCACGTCATCGGCCCCACCGGAGTCGGCAAGTCCACGCTGCTGGCGAACCTGGCCTGTCAGGACATCGCCGCCGGCCGGGGCGTAGTCGTGATCGACCCCAAAGGCGACCTCGTCGCCGACATCGCCGACCGCATCCCCACCGCCCAGCACGACCGCGTCATCCTGTTGGATCCAACCGACGACGACCGCCCGGTCGGGCTGAACCTGCTGCATGGCGCACACCGCCAGCCCGAGCTGGCCGCCGACCAGGTGCTAGCCATCTTCCACCGCCTGTATGCGGCGTTTTGGGGGCCTCGCACCCAAGACATCCTGCACGCCTCGCTCCTGACGTTGGCGCAACACCCGGGCATGACGTTGTGCGAGCTGCCGCTGCTGCTCAGCGACGACGCCTTCCGCGCGCGTCTGGTCGCGCGAGTGGATGACCCGGTCGCGCTCGGGCCGTTCTGGGCCTGGTACGACCAGCTCAGCCCAGCCGAGCGGGCGCACGCCATCGGGCCGGTGATGAACAAGCTGCGCGCCTTCCTGCTGCGCCGGCGAGTGCGCAACGTCATCGGCCAGGCCTATCCCACCTTCACCCTCGGTGACGTCCTCACCGCGCCCAAGGTGCTGCTCGTGTCGTTGGCCAAAGGCCAGCTCGGCACCGAAGCCGCCGCGCTGGTCGGCTCCCTCGTGGTCGCGCTGCTGTGGCAGGCCACCCAACAACGCGGCGCCAACCGCCGCCCGGTCATGGTCTTCATCGACGAGTTCCAAGACGTCCTCAACCTGCCCACCGACCTCGCCGACGTGCTCGCCCAAGCCCGCGGCTTCGGCGTCCGGCTCACCCTCGCGCATCAACACCTGGGCCAGCTCACCTCACAGGTCCGCACGGCCGTGCTCACCAACGCGCGCTCCAAGATCGTGTTCCAGACCAGCGCCGAGGACGCCCCTGCGCTCGCCCGCCACCTCGGCCCACCCCTGACACCCATCGACCTGCAAACACTGGCCGCCACACAGGTCTACGCCGCCCTGACCATCAACGGCTGCACCAGCCCACCCGCCAGCGCCCACACCCACCCCCTCCCCGACCCGCTGGGCAGCGCCGGCCAGGTCCGCGACCTGTCCCGGCAGCGCTACGGCCACGACCGCGCCCGCGTCGAAGCCGCCATCCAAGCCCGCCACAACCGCTCCCGACGCCCCGACCACGAACAGATAGGACGCCAACTCCGACCCTGACGGGCATTCGTGGTGCTTCGCATCGCCCTTCGGGTCGCGTCCCCGAGCCGATCGCATCACGGCTGGTCAGCACCGGTCCTGCCAGCGAATCCTGCCAGGACTGTCTCCGCCTACTTCAGGATGTACATGTCTGCTCGACCGTATGTCACCTCCGCCCGGCTGGCCTGGCTCGCCGACCAGCTCGGCCCCCGCGACCTCGCGATCCTGCGCGTGGTCGCGCTGATAGGCGTGGCCAGCGGTCGCCAGCTCGAACGGCTGCACTTCGCCGGGCTGACGTCGTCATCGGCCGCTCGTCAGCGGCAGCGCGTCTTGCGACGACTGACCAGCCTGGGGTTGCTTGCTCGGCTCGAGCGCCGTGTCGGCGGAGCCCGCGCAGGCTCGGCAGGCTACGTCTACGCCCTGAATGTCGCCGGTCAACGGCTCATGGCCACGCAGAGCCCGCCACCACGCGCACCCCCCGCCCGGTCTCTCTGATGACGCTGGCGCACCGACTCGCCGTGACCGAGCTGTACGTGCAGCTCGTAGAGCTGACTCGCCAACAACCTCTGGAGCTGGCCTGCTTCCAACCCGAGCCCGCCTGTTGGCGCCAGTTCACGGGCGCTTACGGTGAGCTGGTCACGCTCAAACCCGACGCGTTCGTGACCTTGCACAGCGATCGCTACGAGGACCGTTACTTCATCGAGATCGACCGTGCCACCGAATCACCGGCAACCGTACGACGCAAGATCGAGGTCTACCGCCGCTACTGGGCCACCGGACGTGAACAGACCCGCCACGGCGTCTTCCCCCTCGTGCTCTACCTCGTCCCCGACCAGCAACGCCAAGCCCAACTGGACACCGTCATCGCCCGTCAACCGGTCGACAGTCAGCGCCTCTACCGTATTGCATTGACGGACGCCGTCCTCGAGGTGTTCTTCGACGCAACTATCCCCGATTGTTGAACATGATCAACAGATGGGGCAGAATGACCGTTGGAGGCAGATGGGATGACCGCACAACAGCTCGGCGAGATGGTTCGCGCGGCGCGCCAGACCCATGGCCACAGCCTGCGTCGGCTGCAACAGCTCTGCGGTGTGGAGTACTCCTACATCGCCTACCTGGAGCAAGGGCGCATCTCGACGCCCGACCCGCGCAAGCTGCTACGCCTCGCGCAGGCGCTCGACCTCAATGCCGCCGACCTGTACGCCGCCGCCGGATACCTCGACCCCCATGCGTTGCCCGACCTGGTCCCGTACCTGATCGCCAAGTACGACCTCCCTGAGCCGATCGCCGAACAGGTCGCCGACTACGTACGACAGCTCCACCCCGAGCCTGGAGCCACACCATGAAACGAGCCGTGATCTACCTGCGGGTCTCCACCGACCAGCAAGCCGCGACCGACTACGACCCCGAAGGCTTCTCGGTGCCCGCTCAACGCCAGGCGTGCCGCCGCAAGGCCGAACAGCTCGGCGCCGAGGTCGTGGCCGAGTACCTCGACGTCGGTGAGAGCGCCAAGACGGCCGACCGGCCGCACCTGCGGGCCATGCTGGAACGGATCGGCCAGCGCGCGACATCGACTACGTGATCGTGGACAAGCTCGACCGCTTCGCTCGCAACCGCCGCGACGACGCCAACCTCGTGTTCGAGCTGCGCCTGGCAGGTACGCAACTGGTGTCGGTCAAGGAGAACATCGACGACACCCCGTCAGGCAAGCTGCTGCAAGGGATCATGGCCTCGATCGCCGAGTTCTACTCGGCCAACCTGGCCACCGAGATCGTCAAGGGCGCCACCCAAAAGGCACAAGCGGGTGGGACCCCCTACCAGGCCCCGATCGGCTACCTCAAGGTCCGCGAACTCGTGGACGGTCGCGAGATCCGCACCGTGGTCCCTGACCCGCAACGCGCGCCGCTCGTGGCCTACGCCTTCGAGGTCTCCGCCACCGGGGAATACACGCTGCATACGCTGCTCGACGAGCTGACCGACCTGGGACTGACCAACCGTGCCGCCGGATCACGCCCCGAGCGACCGTTGCACCTGTCCAAGCTCGCCAAGATGCTGCGGAACCCCTACTACATCGGCATCGTCACCTACAAGGGCGTCCAATACCCCGGGCGGCATCAACCGCTGGTCCCCCCGGCACTGTTCGAGCGTGTCCAAGCCGTGCTCGACGCACACAACACCGCAGATGAGCGCCACCGCGTCCACCACCACTACCTCAAAGGCAGCGTGTTCTGCGCCCGCTGCGGCTCCCGCCTGAGCATCACCCACGCCAAAGGCAAGTCCGGCGGCATCTACCCCTACTTCTTCTGCATGACCCGCCACCGAGGCCAGGGCTGCGACCTGCCGTTCCTGCCCGTCGCCGCCGTCGAAGCCGCCGTATGCGCCTTCTACAACCGTGTCCAGCTCGAGCCCGAACGGGTCGCGACCCTGCGTCAGCAACTCCTCGCCGAGCTGGAACACGAGCGGCAACAGGCCGCAACCGTCGCCACGCGTCAACAGGCACGCATCGCCACACTCGAACGCGACCGCCGCCGCATCGCCGACTGCGCGCTGGCCGGCAGCGTGCCCCAAGACATCGCCGCCGAGAAACAAGCCCAGATCCGCCGTGAGCTGGCCAACGCCCGCGAGCAGCTGGCCGCCACCCAGCTCGCCCACACAGACATCGAAACCACCCTCACCCAGGCGCTCGACCTGGTGAGAGACTGCCAAGCCGCCTACCGGCAGGCCGACCCCGAGCTACGCCGCGAGTGGAACCAAGCCCTGTTCGCCCGGCTCCAGATCGACACCGACCGTGTCACCGCCGCCGAGCTGACCCCGCCATTCGCCGCCCTGCTCGCCGAGGACCTCACCCGTCACATCGAGGCCACCAACACCAACGAGCCGCTTCTTGCAGGCGTGGGTTTGAATAAGACGCTTTGGGTGGAGCTGAGGGGAATCGAACCCAACAAACGCATCCTGCCGAGTGTCACACCGTTGTGTTTACGCAGGATACGCACCCACGTTCAGGAAAATGTTGGAAGACACGCAGGTCAGTTCTCGGGTGCAGGGACCGCATTTTGGGCCTCACCCACGAGCCCGATTTCAGGCATAATGTTGTAGGTTCTCCCCTGCGCCCGAGTGCATTCGGACAGGCAGGGGAGAACCGTTTCCGATCACGGGCGGAAAGTACCCACGTTGACGGGAACTAGACCGGATAGGATCCGTAACCCACTGCTAACATCGGCTGTGATATCTTAGGTGGAACACAGACGAGAGGGGGCCTGATGTATGGCGAGCGTGACGACGTGCACCGTAGAGCATTCGTGGAACTCCTCCTCACCCTCGCAGTCCCCTTAGAACTCACCACCCTAGACAGACTCGTACCCCCAGTCTCCACCGTGGACGTGAGTCTGGCCGCCGCTGCGCAGGACGTCTCAGACGCCATCCGTAACGCGCATAAAACGGGACCGTCACATTATCTTCTCAGTCCGGCACAAACGCATGCGAAACGCTGCGTCGAGCTGCTCACTCAGAGGGCTATGGCTCCGGAGGTTCGACGGGGGATGATGCGTGCAGCTGGTTGGGCCTTCCTCGCGCTAGGCGAGACACAGCTCAACTCGGACGCCCGTCAGCCGGCTATGAACAGCTTCACGGAAGCTGAACAGTGTGCCATAGCGTCAGGAGACGCTCTGCTACAAGCACACGCGCTGTTAGGCAGGGGGTGTACGCACCACGGTTGGAAACATCAAGGGCTGATGTTCGCGCGGCAGGCCGCGCATCAGGTACCCGCGTCCGCTCCTCCAGATGAGCGATCATGGTTCTTCCTCCGCGCCGCCGAGGCTTACGCAACACGCGGACGCAAAGAACATTTCCTTGCCACAGTCGATCGGGCAGCGCATGCGCTCGCTCAATCGTCTGAATCTGGGATAGATGGACGAGAAGCAGGCTTTTGGGGACGATACGGACACTGCCTACTTGAACTGGGCAACTGGACGGACGCGGAACAGGCGTTGCAGAGGGGGTTACAGGGTCCTGCCCGTCCGAGGGCTCAGAGTAGGATGCTGACTGATTTGGCTACGGTGTACGCCCGTGAGGGTGCTCAACCGTTGGCTTACACGATAGTCAACCAGGCTTTAGCGATCGCCACCCAAACCGGGTACACCAGGCAGAAGGCGGTAGCTCATCACCTGCACGTGCGACTATTCAAAAGCACTCAATAGTTTTCGCGTGGTTTCTACTATCCCTTCACGCTGACGGTCTGTCACGTCAACGTAATGGTCGAGCGTAAAAGCGACCGATGCGTGTCCTAGCCGTTCTGACACTACCTGCACTGGTTCTCCTGCGTCTATCAACAATGTGGCGTAGCTGTGTCGGAGGTCGTACAGAACACGCGGAAGGTCACGGGGAGCCATCTGCGCTGCCTTGATGAACCGACTCCCAAGCTTAGATATATGATCAGGATAGTATGGTGTACCGTCCGGTTTGACGAACACATACCCGGTGTCCCGCCATGCCGGCCCTGCGGCGAGCTGATCCGAGGCGCGCTGCGCCATCCACGATTTGAGGACGGCCACGGTGTCCTCGTCCAACGGCAACCGTCGTTTCGACCGTTTGCTTTTAGGTCCGGTGTCTATCGCTTGCCCGCCTGCGGTAGTCCGTCCAGACGTGATGAACACGGTAGCGTTCTCAAGACTCAACATGGCCATTTTTAACCCGAGCACTTCTTTGCGGCGTAGCCCGGTAGCAGCCATCAGATGAAACAGAGGGTAGAGCCGGTGTCCTCTGGCCTGTCTCAAAAATGTGTGTAGCTCAGAACGCGTCCACGCTTTCTCTCTGCCCTTCACTCCGTCTTCTGTGTCGTCCAGTCCGTACTCGTCCTTAGGAGTCTTGGCGCCGACTACGGGCGACTTGACGAGCAGCCCCCACGTGACGGCGTCATCGAATGCGGGTTTGAGGATGTTGTGGACGTGTCGGATGGTGGTGAGCGCGTAACCCTGTTCTCGTCGCAGCTGTGTGTACCATGCGGTCAGTCCTGCCGCGGTAACCTTCTGCAAACCTAGATCCCCGATGCTCCGACTCCGGCTGATACCGGTCAGCGAGGCGCGAAGGACACTGGGGACCGCGGTGATGCGGACGAGCTGGCAGCTCGTGACGCTGCCGACGCTGCAGTGAACGAGGCGTGTGCCGGTCCTGCCGGTCCTGCCGGTCCTGCCGGTCCGGAAGGACCTAAGGGTGACCCTGGCGATCCTGGGAAGCCTGGTGATGACGGCGAGGACGGGATCGATGGTGGGATCTCCATCGTGATCCCGAAAGGGCGCATAGACACCGGCGATGGATCCACCGTCTAACCGATGAGCGTCGTTAACGCGGTCAGGACAGCCCTTTTAGGGGCTGTCCTGACCGCGACTGCCGCGTGCACCCAAACTGTCAATCCGACCGTTCCGACCGTTGCGACGTCTGAAACGGCTACACCACCACCCTCTAGGGTTGTGACGGCATCGCCTGCATCGTCTTCGGCGGGGATCTACCCTCACTTGATCCGCATCCCGAACATAGACGTGGAAGCTTCTGTGATCGTTTTAGGTCTTGAAGCAGACGGGACACTCCAAATCCCTGACGCATCCGACGCAGGATGGTATGAGGGCAGCTTCATGCCTGGACAAACTGGCCCGTCCGTGATCGTCGGTCACGTCGATTATCGAGGGCCTGGCGTATTCGGCAGACTGAAAGAGTTGGATCCGGGGGACCGGATCGTCCTAGTTGGCCGTGAGGGTACGGAGACGGTGACGTTCGCGGTTGACCGGGTCGACCGGTTTGATAAGGACGAGTTGCCCCCGGGTGAGGTGTTCGGTGACACGTCTGTTCCTACGTTGCGTTTGATAACGTGCGGAGGAGAGTTTGATCGTAGCGTAGGCCACTATGAGGATAACGTTGTAGTGTTCGCTTCCATGGTGGAGGGATAACGATGCTGTCCGCAGAGCAAGAGCCAGTGTGTGACGAGTGTGGAGAAATGTTGATAGATTGTGACGTCTGCGGAGACGTTATCTGCGGATGCGTCCATTACTGTTACGAGGAGGAAGACTGCGACAACGACGATTATACGCCTCTGTCGTGGGATGACCACTACGAATAGGATCAACAATGATATCGCACGAAGCGCACGCCGAGTTTCTGCGACAGAACAATCTCAACCAGGTACAGTTAGAAATCGTAACTGACATCTTGATTGACGTTGCCCGTTGGATTCAAACTCATGATCAGGAGCGTGCGGAACTGTCGCCGGTGCAACTCGTGAACGCTTACATGGTGCAAAGCGACGGTGCTGCTGCACTGTGCACAGCAGCACAGCAACAGGTCAACCAAACGGCGTAGAACAATCTTGTACGATGTCGGCCATGCCTTTCGACCCAGTCACCAGAAGGATGATCACAGAACGGCTCGGAGTAGCCGATGGAACCGTCAGGGAGTGGGAACGCAGGTACAGATACGCCCCTGAAAACCCGTTCCCGCCCGGGGTAGAGGTCGGCGAAGGACCACGGATGTTGTGGGTCTGGAACTGGGATGATATAGCAGCTTGGTTGGCAGCTACAGGTCGAGAGCGTTACTTACAACGTCGAAAGGATGAGTAACCGATCGGATATGCTGACTGGGCGCATGGTTACCGGAGTCCCTGAGGGTTGGGCTGTCAGGGACTCCACCCATTCCACCTTCGAACCTGTAGCCCGCACCACGGACCGCAGATTCGCGCTACCAACCCTATGACCTGCACGTCCTCTCTGTGGAGCTGAGGGGAATCGAACCCCTGGCCTCCTCGATGCGACCGAGGCGCTCTACCAACTGAGCTACAGCCCCTCGTGGTGTGGGCCACGGGGCGCGAATGGTAGCAGACGAGCGGGAGATCGGCCGCGTCCGGCGAGTCAGGTGCCGAGGATGTCGGCGCGGTGGGCGTCGAGGGCCTGGCGGAGGCGCGCCTGGACGAGGGCGTTGGTGAGGTCGCCGCGGGTGCGCTCGATGATCGCGCGGGCGACGTCGGTGGCGCGGCGCAGGCCGCCGGTGATGCCTTCGGGATAGTCGATCGTGACGAGCAGCGCGTAGATATCGTCCATAGCCTCGAGCAGCTCTTCGCAGCGCTCGAGGTGGCCGGCGCGCAGGACGTCGAGCAGTTGGCGGCGCAGCTCGCCCACGGTTTCGGCGAGTCCGCCCAGCCACGCGGCCTCGCGCATGTTGAGCTCCTCGGGACCGGGGAGCTGCCCGCCGGTCACGATCGCGAAGGTGGTGCGCGCCTCGGCGTACTCCTTCTGCGCGTCGGAGAGAAAGCCCGCGAACTCGACCTCGGGTTGGCCATCGCAGGCGGCTTGAGCCGCCCGGAGCGCGCCCTCGGCCTCGTGCAATAAGGTGAGCGCGCCGTCGTTGTCGCCCCGGTGGGTCGCGCGGATCGCGTTGGCCGAGAAGCGCGTGGCGTGGCGGGACTCCCGTAAGGCCAGCTCACGGGCCGCGTGCTTGGCTTCGAGATTCGCGCGCACTCCCTCGGCCAACCCGCCGAGATCAAGCATGATGGTTGCTCCTCCCCCGACCGATGTCCGTCCCACTGCTATGCGAGGGCTTAGAAGAATAACATGGGCGTGACTTACCGCGCGTGGTCTCCCCCGTGCAGCTGGTCCACCGCGTGCCGCAAGACCGGGAGCACGGCGTGCAGGTTCTCGACCGCGCCTTTCGGGGAGCCGGGCAGGTTCACGATCAGCGTCTGACCGCGGATGCCCGCCACCGCCCGGCTGAGCATCGCCATCGGCGTCACCGCCAGAGAGGCGGCACGCATCGCCTCGGCGATGCCGGGCGCGAGGCGGTCGACGACGTCGAGTGTCGCCTCGGGCGTCAGGTCCTTGGGATGGAGGCCGGTCCCGCCGTTCGTCACGACGAGGTCAGCGCCCGCGCAGGCCTGGACGATCGCCGCCGCCACTCCGGCGCGCCCATCGGGGACGACGGTGACGTCACCAACGGAGAAGCCGGCCTCGCGAAGGACCTCCGCCACCGCCGGGCCGGCGTCATCCGCATAGACCCCGGCCGCTGCCCTGGTCGAGACGGTCACCACGGCCGCGCGCACCGCTCACCTCCATGGGGTTCGCTCACTCACGGCGCCAGTCGCCGCGCTGGCCACCGCTCTTGGAGAGCAGCTCGACGCGTTCGACGAAAGCGCCCCGCTCGACGGCCTTCACCATGTCGTAGAGCGCGAGCGCCGCCGTGCTCGCGGCCACCAGTGCCTCTATCTCGACGCCGGTGCGGTCGCTTGCCCGGACGGTTGCCACGATCTCAGCGGCACCGGCCTCGACGTCGACCTCTACGGCCACGTCCACGGAGGCGATGGCGACGGTGTGGCAGAGCGGGATCAGCTCGGGCGTACGCTTGGCGGCCATGATCCCGGCGATCTGCGCGACCGCCAAGGCGTCCCCCTTCGGCAACCGCCCCTCCACCAGCAAGGACGCGGACTCGGGCGACAACCGCAGGACCGCTCGCGCCACCGCGTGCCGGCTCGTCTCCGGCTTTCCCCCAACGTCGACCATGTGCGCATGGCCCCGGGAGTCGAGGTGCGTCAGCTCGCCAGGCTCTCCAGGCTCCATCAGCCTGCCGGATCCACGAGCAGGTGGACGACGACCCGCTCACCCGCATCAACGTGGGTGACTCCGGCGGGGATCTCGGCGAGGCCGTCCGCGAGCACGGCCGATCGCAGGATCCCACTGCCCTGGGCGCCAGTCGACTTGGCGTGCCACACGTCCGCGTCACGGCTCAGCATGACCCGAAGGAACGAGACCTTGTGTGCGGGGCTGTTCGCGGGATCGCTGAGCACCGCCGTGATGCGGGGGCGGTTGAGGTCAGCCCGCCCCTGCAGCCGGCGGATCGCGGGGCGGACGAAGATCTCGAAGCTGACATAGGCGCTGACCGGGTTTCCGGGAAGCCCGAAGCAGGGGAGCTGATGGTCGACGTCCCGCGTGACACACCCGAACGCCTGGGGCATCCCCGGTTGCATCCCTACCTTACGGAAGCGCACGTCCCCGAGCTCGGAGAGCACCTCTTTGACGAGGTCGTAGCGACCGGCGCTGACCCCGCCGCTGGTGACGACGAGATCGGCGTGCGCGATCGCGCCCTCAAAGGCATCAAATAGGGCATCCCGATCGTCCCGCACGATCGGGAGCCGGTACGACGTGGCGCCGGCCTCGCGCGCCATCGTGGTCAGCGTGTAGCTGTTGGAGTCACGGATCTTGCCCGGGCCGAGCTGCTGCGCGTCAGGCTCGGCCAGCTCATCGCCGGTCGAGATGACGACGACACGGGGCCGGGGATGCACGAGCACATTGCCAAGGCCGACGGCGGCGCACATCCCGATATCCGCCGCACTCAACCTGCGGCCCGCCTCGAGGACGACCTCGCCAGCGCGGACGTCCTCGCCCGCCTCACGGACGTTCATCCCAGGTGATGGCGCGAGGAGCAGCCGCACCCGGCCACCGGCCTCCTCGGCCAGCTCGACGGGAACGACGGCGTCGGCGCCGGGCGGGACGGGCGCGCCGGTCATGATCCTCACCGCCTCGCCATACTCCGGTGAGATGAGCTCCCCCGACCCCGCCGCGATCTCCCCGACCACTTCCAGGTCGTCCCCTACGGTCACGCCGTCCGCGCGGACGGCGTACCCATCCATCGCCGAGTTCGCGAACCCCGGAACATCGGCGGGCGCGACGACGTCCTCCGCCAGCACGCAACCGTGAGCCTCGAGAAGCCCAAGATGGATCGGCTCAAGCGGCCGGATTCGCGACAGGACCTCGCGCCGGTACAGCTCGAGCGGGACCAGCTCGTCGGCATCGACGTGATGGTGATGGTGCTCGTCGTGCCGGGTGTGGTCGGACAGGGTCACAGCTCCTTCACGAAGTGGGCGAGAAAGTCACGGAAGGCGGGACCGAGGTCCGCACGAGCCGCGGCGAGCTCGACCGTCGCGCGGAGGTAATCGAGCTTGCTCCCGATGTCGTACCGGACACCCGAGAAGCGGATTGCGCGGATCGGCTCGTGGCGGACCTGTCCCTTCATGGCGTCGGTGAGCTGGATCTCACCACCCCGCCCAGGCTTGGTCGCGTCGATGTGCTGGAAGATATCGGGAGTCAGGACGTACCGCCCGATGATGCAGAGGTGAGAAGGCGCGTTCGCCCTTCCCGGCTTCTCGATCATGTCGGTCACGCGGAACACGTCAGGTTGATCCGGATCGGGCTCCGCGGCGATCACGCCGTACTTCCCCAGCTCCTCGTCACCGAACTCCATCACGGCGATGACGCTGCGGTCCGTCTCCTCGCAGAGCTCGACCATCCGCCGCAGCAATCGCTCGTTCTCGCCGATGAGGTCGTCACCGAGTAACACCGCGAAGGGCTCGTTGCCGACATGCTCACGCGCGCAGCCGACCGCGTGGCCGAGGCCGAGCGGCTGGCCTTGGCGGACGTAGTAGACCGCGGCGAGGCGGGAAACGGCCCGCACGGCGGCGAGGAGATCCTCCTTACCCGCGGCGGCGAGCTGGCGCTCGAGCTCGGCGGCGTGGTCGAAGTGGTCCTCCAACGCTCGCTTGCCCCGCCCGGTGACGAGGAGGATGTCGCTGAGCCCCGCGGTGGCCGCCTCTTCGACGACGTACTGGATCGCCGGCTTGTCGACGATCGGCAGCATCTCTTTCGGCTGTGCCTTCGTCGCGGGCAGGAACCGGGTCCCGAGGCCGGCGGCGGGTATGACCGCCTTACGCGCGCGCACCTGGCTCCTTCCATTCCGAACGTTTCCTGTCGGTAAACCGCGTTCGCCAGCATCCTAATCGTTCATGGCGCCGGGGTCGGCCCGCCAGGGCACCTCGCTCAACACGGCGTTGCCAGCCGCGACGACGCGGTTGCGCCCGCGGGTCTTCGCGACGTACATGGCGGCGTCGGCGGAGCGCAGCAATGCCGCGATCGTCTGCCCGTCGGTGGGAAACGACGCCACGCCTGCGCTGCAGGTGATCCGCAGCGGTCCCATCGGCTGCCCACTCACGCAGATCGAGACCGGTGGCGAGTCGACGGACTGGCGGATGCGCTCGGCCGTCGCGATCGCGCCTGACCGCCCGGTGCCCGGCAGCAGCACGACGAACTCCTCCCCGCCGTAACGCGCGACCACGTCGGGCACCCTCGTCGAGTCCCGGATGCGCCGGGCCACCTCGTTGAGGACCTCGTCGCCGACCTGGTGGCCGAGCCCGTCGTTGATCTCCTTGAAATGATCCAGGTCGACGATGACCAGGGAGAGGGGATGCTCGAATCGCATCGCGCTCTCTAGCTCACGGTCGGCCTGGATCTGGAAGTAGCGGAAGTTCCAGAGCCCCGTGAGCGGATCGGTGACGGCCAGCCGCTGCGCCTCACGGTGGAGGAGCACGTTCTCGATCCCCACGGAGGCCTGCGCCGCGAAGCTGGTCACCGTGTCGAGGTCGGACTGCGTAAACGGCCTCGCCGCATCGTCGCGGAGGAGCGACAACACGCCGATCACCTGACCACGCCCGAGGAGGGGGACGAGGAGCTGGTGCGCCGCGACAGGCTCGCCTCGTTCCGGTCCTTGGGCGCGATGCGCGTCAGCGGGGAGCCTCAGCGGGGCGCCGGTCTTGGCCACCCAACCCGCCAGACCCTGACCCACTCGCACGCTGGGCACGCGCGAGCCGACACCGCGACCCACCTTGGCGAAGAGCGCATCGCGCTCGGGTGTCAGGAGCATCAGCAACGCCCGATCCGCCGCCAGGGTGCCCATCGCCGTCTCCACCACCACGGACAGCGTCCGGGAAAGGTCGAGGCTCGAAGAGAGCGTCTGACCGAGCCGCGACAACGATCGCCGCAGCTCATCACGGCTGCGCTCCGCCTGGACCAGCGCTCGGCGGATGGGGGCCGCGAAGCTGCCGGCCAGCAACCAGCCAACCAGGCCAGCCACCATCGCCGACCCGGCCACGAGCACCCAGCCAAGCGAGGTGCTATGAGGCTCCAAGACGCTCCACAGCACTAACGAGGCTGGGCTGTTCGCCAGGTGGACCGTGGTGACGAGCGCGGGCATGCCCTGCCACGTCGTCTCCATGACCCCGCCGTCCGCTGCCGGCACGCTGGAAGGCAGCTGCCCGTTCCCACCCCGCGTCGCGAGGATACGTCCGTCCGCGACCACCGCCGCACCCTCACGGTCCTCGCGGAGCGGGAGCCGGTCGAGAAACTCGCGATCCGTCCACAGGCCGACCACGAGGTAGCCGGCGACCTCGGTGGGGGCACTCGGAGCGCTGATCACCGCGACGTCGAGGAGCAGCCCGGGAAGGGGCTGGCGGCTACGGGCCGCCTCGGCGATCGCGCGGGGATCGAAGGTGGCGCCCTCTTCCGACAAGAACGAGGGCGGCGACGAGTCCATCGCCAGCACCCCGCCATCGATGCCCGTGAGCATGACGAGGTCCGCCCGGTCCCTCCCCTGCAGGTCGAGCGCGTCGGAGAGCCACTGCGTGACCGTGGGGGCGTCCTGCTCTTCCAACGTCTCCGCAAGCGTGTCCTCACCGGTGGCCCGAAGATCGGTCGCCAGATCCGTCGCTCGCAGCGCGCTGCCCTCGACAAGACCGATGGCGGCGGCCCGGACGGTGGCGAGATCCTTTTCAGCGCGCAGCCGCAGATGACCCGCGGTCTGCATACCCAACGCGACCACCGCGATCACGAGGGGAACGACCGTGACCGCCACAAAGACTCCCGCCAGCCGAGCACGCAGGCTCATGAAGGCATGATGGCATCACGACGCGCACTTGGCCGTGCGGTTAACAAGGTTAGACGCCAATTCATCGGACGTAGATGGGATCCGCAGTGACGAAGGAGGTGAAAACGGGTCTGCGCTCCCGAGTGCTCGCGGCCCGAGCGGAGTGGCCGGCAGAGCTCCGGACGGCGGCGTCGGCCGCGATCCGGTCCAAGCTAGAAGCGCTCCCGGAGTTGCGCGCGGCACGCGCCGTACTCGCGTACGCGGCGTTCGGCGCCGAGGTGGACCTCGACCCATGGCTCGAGCGCCTGATGTCCTCAGGGGTCGGCGTATTCCTCCCCTGGGTCGACGGCGAGCGGCTCGGCATCGCCAGGGTAGACAACCTGCACGCCGACCTCGTCCCCGGGTGGCGAGGCGTTCGGGAGCCCCGGGCGATCGGCCGGCGGCCGGCACGCCCCGATCGCGTGAAGGCGGTCGTCACTCCTGGGGTGGCGTTCGATCGCGCCGGCGGCCGGCTTGGCTACGGAGGCGGCCACTTCGATCGGCTTCTGGCAGAATTGACCCCCTCTACGCCCGTCGTCGGTGTGGCATTCGAACTACAGATCATCCCGAGTGTTCCCAACGAGCCGCACGATCGCCCGGTCGACGTCGTCGTCACCGAGCGTGCGGTATATCGTGGGCGGCTCGGGAAATGACATCCGTGGAGAGTTGTATGCCCACATATGAATATGTATGCCGCGACTGCGGTGGCCATCTCGAGGTAGTCCAGTCCTTCAAGGACGCCCCACTGAGCACGTGTGGCACGTGCGGTGGGGCACTGCGCAAGGTGTTCAGCGCCGCCGGCATCATCTTCAAAGGCTCGGGCTACTACGTAACGGACTCGCGGAAGAAACCAGCCGATTCGACCTCCGCGCCGTCCAAGAAGACCGAGACGGCCGCCTCCTCCGGCTCGTCCAGCGGGTCCGAGCGTTCGGACAAGTCGGCGGGCTCGGGCGCAGGCTCGAGCTCGGGCGAGGCCGCGTCCGCCTAGCCGGTCCCGCATTCCTCCCCCCGAACTCCGACTTTGGGGGGTATGCTCCCCCAAGTCGGAGTTCGGGGTGGGGCGAACGGGGAGTATCAGGGCGGATGTGCATCCGCGGGGGTATGCGCCCGGCGAAGCACCATTGAGCGGGAGGCCTCACAGCGCGGGCGCGTAGCCCCTCGCGCTCGAAGATCCGGGCACCCATCCTTGCCGCTATGAACATTCGTACGATTGTCAAGGGCCCCGCATTCGCGTTGCCCCCGCCCGTGGACCTGCTCAGCGAGCGCTGGTCACGCGTTCCGCCCCGACTCCGCATGCTGGGCATCGCGTTCCTCGCCGTGCTTCTTAGCCTCGTGGTCACACAGCATGTCGCCCGCGTCCAGGCACGGTGGGGCGGGGAGCCAGTCACGGTCCTCCGCGCCGGGCATGACCTGCCCGTGGGGTCAGTAGTCCGGGAGCTCGAGCCAGTCGCGCTTCCGGCGGCGGCTGTCCCTGCGCGCGCCGTCCGCGAGGTGCCGCGGGGCGCGGTGCTCGCCATCGCGTTGCCGGCGGGATCGGTGTTGACCGAGACGCATCTCGACCCGGCGGGCCCCGCGAGTGGGTTGAGCCCAGACCTGCGAGCGATTCCTATCCCGGTCGAAGCGGGATGGCGGGTGCAGCCTGGCGGCTGGGTCGACGTGTGGGCGCTCGGCGCGGGTGATCAGCCATCGCGCCTGGTGGCGAGCTCCCGTGCCGTCCTCCACGTGCGCGTGGACCAGGGTAGGGCGACTGCTCTGGTCGCCCTACGGTCCAGCGAGGTGGCCGGGGCGACTGGGGGCCTGGCGCTCGGCACCGTCCTCCTCACCCATGCTCCCCCTCCCGGCACGCGAGTAACATCCGGCACTCCCGATCTCGCGGAGAACCAATGATTCCAGTGTGGTTACAGGCGGTGGTGCTGGGCGTGGTGCAAGGCCTGTCAGAGTTCATGCCGATCTCGTCGGACGGGCATCTTGTCCTCGTGCCGTTCCTGCTTGGCTGGGAACAACCATCGCTCTCGTTTATCGTGGCGCTTCATATCGGCACCCTCGCCGCCGTGCTGCTGTACTTTCGCCGTGAGCTCGCCGCGATGCTCGCCGCCGTGGCGAGCCGGTCGTCGTCCTCCGAGGCCAACCTCTACCGGCGCTTGATCGTGCTGCTGGCCATCGGAAGCGTGCCGGTCGCGCTGCTCGGCTTCGCAGCTGAAGAGCGGATTCAGCGCGTGTTCTCCTCACCAGCCATCGCGGCGGCGGGGTTGTTCGTGACCGCTGCGCTGCTCGTGGCGGGTGAGAAGGCGCGTGACCGCCGGGTCGTGAGCGCGAGCGCAAAGTGCGTTGCCACCCCGAAGGCGACGATGTCGCGTGCGAACATGGGTCGCGACGATCGAGATCCGACCGGCGGCACTCTTGTCGGCCTGACCGCCCCGCGCGCCTTGCTGATCGGCGCGTTTCAAAGCGTGGCGCTCCTACCAGGCGTCTCTCGATCAGGATCGACGATCAGCGGGGGGATGTTCGCCGGGCTCACTCGCGAGGCCGCCACCCGGTTCTCGTTCCTCTTGTCGATCCCCGCGCTGATCGGCGCCGCGGCGCTCAACCTGACGGACTTGGCCCGGCCCGGCGGTTACGGCACGCTGGAGCTCCTCGCGGGTATCGCCGCCGCGTTTGGATCGGGCTACGCGGCGATCCGTTGGCTGGTAGCCCTCGTCGCTCGCGAACGCCTGACCGGCTTCGCCTGGTACTGCCTGGTCGCCGGGCTCGTGGGCCTCCTCGCGGTGGCCCTCAGGCAGTAAGCCAATCGGTGATGAGACACTTCTGGGCAATTTTCTCATCACGCTCAGAACTGATGCGAGTATCATAAAGCGGACCGGACGGCTATCGGGGGGAGCCAACCATCTTGTCCACTGCCTCGACACTGCCAAAGCCGCAGGGCACATCCTTGCCGCTGCTGCCGTTCACCGCGGCCCTCGCGCTGACGGTTGGCATCGCGCTGTCTGTGGGTGCGGACTCGAAGACGGCGGTCGTGATCCCTCTCGCCGTCGGTTCGGTGCTGTTGCTCGGCACGCTCGCGATGACCCGGTTCGTCACCTACGTGATCGTGATGCTGACGCTGCGGGCCAGCCTCGATGTGACCAAGCTCGGTGCCACGGGACCCAGCGCAGAGGGCGAGGGGTTGGCGTTGTTCGACCCATCGACCCTGCTGGCCGTGCTGTTCGTGCTGATGGGGATCCTGTGGTTGGCCAGCCAGTACCGGCACGCTGGCGCCCTGCCGGGCTCATCGCTCCGCACGGCGCTCTTGCTGTTCCTCTTTACCTGTTGCCTGAGCATCCTCGGGTCCAGAAATCCCACCTCGGGCATCGCCGAAACCATGCGGATCGTCTCGGCGGTGATGATGTTCGTCGTCGTGGAACACATCGCGCGGGACCCGGGCAAGATGCGACGGATCCTCGCGGCGATCTACCTATCCGCCCTCTTTCCTTTGGCATTCACGACGTTCGGTTTCCTCATGGGGAACCCGCGGTCAGAGGTCAAGGGGTCCTTCACGAGGATCCTCGGTACGTTCAACCAGTCCAATGGGTTCGGCCGCTATCTGATGCTTCTGATCATCATGGGTGTGGCCATCTACCCCTACCTTGAGCGGCGGTGGCAACGCTGCCTGGGCGTGCTGCTCGTGGGTTGCTCACTGTGTTTGGTGCTCACCTACACCCGCAGCGCGTTGATCGGCACAGTCCTAGGATTGGTCATCGTTGGCTTGATCCAGAACCGGCGGATCGTCGCGGGGGTCTTGGTGGCGGGGGCGCTCGCCCTGGTCATCGTGCCGAACCTGTCTGGCCGGTTCACCGAGCTGGCCAGCGATAACGCCGCATATCCCGAACGCGAGACGACCCTCGACTGGCGTCTCGACTACTGGGCCGACGTACTCCCACTGGCCAACTCGAATCCCGTAACCGGCATCGGGTTGGGCCAGACGCAGTACTACACGGCGCAAGGCAAAGCACCACATAACGATTTTCTCCGCGCCTATGTGGAGACGGGCCTCATCGGTCTCGGCGCCTATGTAATCTTAATGATCACCCTGATCTCGACAGGCTTCCGCGCCCTGGCCGCCGCACCAACAGGGACGATGCGACGAGGGATCGCTCTGGGCTTCCTTGGGTGTGCCATCGCCTTTGCCGCGGACAGCACGGTCGCCAACGTGATCTCGAATATGGCCGTTCTCTGGTATTTCTTGGCGTTCGCCGCGATGGCCACCGCGATCACGCAAGATGAGCACGCCCGCCGTGCCCCAGACCCTGCGCGGAGTTTGGGAATACAAGCGTAAACGTATGAGATTCACACTGGGGAGATCGATGGAGATCAACGATTATCTACGTGTCATCAAACAGCGGATGCGCCTCTTGATCCTCTTGCCGCTCACGGCAGTGGTGCTCGTGGTGGCTGTGCAAGCGATCAGAGCGCAGGAGTACCGAGCGACCGCGACCGTGGCCGTCCCCGCCATCATCAGCGGTGACAGCCAGTACACAGGCGCCACGGCCGCGAGGACCTTCGTCGCTGACCTGGTCGCGATGATCGAGTCGCCGACCATCGTCACGCGGGTCGCGGAGGCGACAGGTGTACCCGCCTCAAGGCTCCACAAGGGGATCAGCGCCGACGCGGTGGGCCCCGCCGCGAGCCTGGTCGAGGTCACGTACCAGACCAAGCATCCAGAAGAGGCTGAGCTGGTCACACGCGCGGTCGCCGGTGAGGCGATCGCGTTCCTGTTCGAGGGCTCGGCGGAGATCGCCCAGCAACGGGTCGAGGAGGCCCAGGTCGCGCTGGACGAGGCACAGTACGAGATCAACGCCTTCACGCTTCGGACCGACCTGCTGATTCCCGATCGCGACTTCGACACGACCGTCGCGCAGCTCTCCACTCTTGAGCTCGCGGAGATCACGGCGCGAGCCGCGGGAGAGTCAGGCAAGGCCACGACCATTCGTTCCGCCATCGAGCTCAAGAAGGAAGAGCTAAAGGAGCTCGCCCCACAGGTGCAGGCCTATACGCCGCTGGCGACCCGGCGGGCGGAGGCATCCACGCAGCTCGAGGCCGCGAGGCAGCAGCTTGGGGAGGCGAGGGCGAAGGTCGAGGCCGGGAAGTCGGGCAAGGTCGTGACGGCAAGCGTGGTACGGCCGATCTCCAAGATCCACGACATCGCCAGCAAGGGAGCCGCAGCGTTGGGTGCGGGCCTGTTCTTGGCCGCGGCACTCGCGATCTGGCTTGGCTCGGCCCGCGGCCAGCGCTCCGGGAATCTGGTGGGCACCTCCTCCAGGGCGGTACTCGATGGGTGGATCACCCGGATGAGGCGGGCGTTCAGGTCCGCGAAGCGGAAATCCGCTGACCCGCCAGAAACTCCTGAGCCGGCCCCGTCCGAGCCCGAGGACGACCGCGCGAGCGTCCGCTGAGCCGGCCTCATCCTGCACTGTGCAGGGTTAGTCCGGTATACCGGCCTAACCCTGCACAGCAGCTCATGCCGGCTGGCGCCGTCACCCCAGATGATGAGAATCCGGCAAACCGGACGATGTGCGCACCCTTACGGCTACTTCGCCGAACTGTGCAGAGTTATGCCGCTGAGCCGGCCTTTTCCTGCACTGTGCAGGAAAATGCCGACGGTCACCGCCGTCCCGGAAGCGGAATTGGGGCAAACCGGCCGACGCATGGGCGATTCTCATCTCAGTAGCTCCAGTGCGACGTCCAGAGCGTGGAGATCATGATGGATCCGGGGGGAGCCGCGAAGGACGACGAAGTCGTCGGCATGGCGGGCGGGGCAGGATTGAACCTCGTGGGGGCGGCCTTTAGCCAGCTGGCGGTGGCGGGGATCTTCATGGTGCTCAGCCACGTGCTCGGCGCGGACGACCTCGGGATCTACGCGCAAGCCTTCGCGGTGCTCTCGCTGCTCAGCTTGCTCTCGCTCAGCGGGTTCCAAGCTGGCTTGACACGGTTCGTGGCCGTCTATCTCGTCACGGGCGATCGCGGCGCGATGCGAGGAACGGTGCGTATCGGCCTGGCGCTGACGACCGTGGCCGCGGTGATACTTGGGATCGGCCTGTACCTCACGTCGCCCTGGCTCGCCACGCATGTGTTCGATGAGCCTGGCTTGATAGACCCGCTCCGTTACGCCGCCTTCACCCTGCCCGCGCTCACCTTCATGGACGCCGCGCTGGCAGGGACGAAGGGGTTCAAGACGATGAAGGCGTACGCCTTCATCGGGCTGCTGCTAGAGCCAGCCATCCGCCTTGGGCTCACGCTCGTGCTCGTGGGTTGGGGACTCGGCCTCGAGGGCGCGATGATCGCGCTGCTCGTAAGCAAGGCCACCGCCGCCGTGGCGTCCGCCGTCGCCCTACGCCGGGTCATGGGCGCCCCCGCCTCCGCACCTTCCTACCACGTGTCTGCGCTGTTCAGGTTCTCGACCGTGAGCTGGATGGCCGGGCTCGCCACCACGGGCCTCATCTGGGCCGACACGCTTATCCTCGGCATCTACGGCTCCAGTGAGGATGTGGGTCTCTACAACGTGGCGACAAGACTCGTCGTGCTTGCCACGTTCGTGATGCTGCCCATCAACTCGTCTTTCGCGCCGCGGATCGCCGACCTCTACCAGCGCGGCGAGATCGGAACGCTCGCGCGGAGCTATGGCGTGGCGACCAGCTGGATACTCCGCCTGTCCCTGCCCGCGTTCGTCCTGCTCGCACTGTTCCCCGATGCGCTGCTCTCGCTGTTCGGCGGCAGCGCGTTCGTGGCGGGAGCGACGGTGACGGTGATCCTGGCCGCTGGCAAGCTCGTAGACGCCACGACCGGGCCATGTGGCCTGATGCTCACGATGTCGGGACGACCAGCCCTCGCGATGATCGACAATATCGGCGTCCTTGTCGCCAACATCGCGCTGAACATCTGGCTGATCCCCCGGCACGGCATCCTTGGTTCAGCGGTGGCCTGGGCCCTCTCACTCGCGCTGGTCAACCTCACGCGGCTCACGCAGGTCTGGTGGACCATGCGCATGGTTCCCTTCGGCGCGGGCGTCGGCAAGGGCGTTCTGGCTGGCTCAGGGGCCTTCGCGGTTGGGCTCGCGGTCCAACGGACGGTTCCCGAGCCCGCCTCCCTGGTGGTTGGCGCGCTCGCCGTCGGGGCCGTGTACGTCGGCTTGGTCGCCGCGCTCGGCGTGACCACGGAGGACCGGCTGCTCCTGCGGGCGCTGATCTCCCGCTCCACACCTGCGTGGGCCCGTGGGCGTGGCGTCAGCGCCGGCAGCCCGTCCCTCTAGGCCTTCTTCCACGCGGCGCGCGCCTTCTCGGCCGCGGCGTTGTCCAAGGAGGCTTGGAGCGCGTCACAACGGGCGCGGATCTCCGGGTCGAGCGGTAGGGGTGGGCGCGCGGAGTTCGGCCGTGGGCTGATGTGCGCCACGAGGCGCGGGTCCCATGCGACGCCCAGAAACCCGCAGAGGGGTCGGATCGCGAGCTCGGGATCGGCCACCAGCGCGTCGTATGACGACAGCATGACGTCGTCTCGGTCATGAAATCCCAGCTCGAAGTACAACGCATTACGGACGTACCAGAACAACGCGGCGGCCGACTCCGGAGTCATCGCCGAGTAGTCGAAGCTGCGGACCAGCTCGAGGCTTTCTTGAGACAGCCGCTGGGCCTGCCATCGCCAGTCAGCGCCCCCGGCCGCGATCTCGGCGAGTACGCGGAGGTTCGAGTCACCGAACTTGGCGATCGCGGACCGAACCCGCCCATCCACTTCCCGATATGCCCAGATTGCCCGGCCAGGGGCCTGGGCGGAGAGGTGGTCGAGCAGGTGGTCGACACGGTGAGAGTCGCAAAGCGGCTTGAACAGCACATAGCGGTGCCGGCTGGCGCGTACCACGTCTGCGACGGTTGCGTCGGAGCGGAGCTGGAACCGGTGGAAGACACGCCGATCGTTCTCGTTGTGGGTCTCGAACTCGGGGGACCGTTCAAGGCCTCGCACCAGCATGTTGGTCCCAGAGCGCTGGACGCCGACCAGGTAGACCGGTACGGCATGACCCGGCGCGACGCCGTGCGCCCGTCGCCATCGCCACTTGCGGGCAGCGTTCGCCGCGCGGGCGAGCGGGTCGAGCTGGTCCTCTTCGATCAGGCGGCCGAACCCTTGCTGCAAACCCCACCGCCAATGGCGCAGCGCCTTGCCCCACAAGAAGCGAACCGCGGACTCATCCGATCTCACTTGATGCATCTCAGGCTCGATCGGACGACGACGCGCGGGTCTTCACGTACCCGAGCTCCCGCAGCGTTCTCGTCCCCTGGAACCGGAAGAGGGCGCGAACCAACGGCCCCATCTCCTTCTTGTGCCCGCCAACGCGAGATCGATAGACGAGCGCCTCACCGGTCGAGGCCTCACGGCGTGAGCTTGTGAAGGCGGCGTACTTCTCGTTGACGTCGTGGGGGGCCTTGTCATGCTCGAGGACGGCGCTGTCCCAAGGCTCGCCCAGGAAGTCGAGGAGCCGGCGCATCACCGCCTCGGGGTCCGTGACGAGCGCCTCGTACCGCACCTCGTGATAGCGCTGCGCGGGAAGCGTCTCCGCGAACCGGCGCACGGTGTGGATGTAGCGGGGCCACTTCACGACCGCCTTGAGCCCCGAGGCATAGCCCCACCGGTGCCTGTGGGAGGCCACCACGTCACGCCCGTCGCGGATGACGTGGACGATCTGGCACGTCGGGAACAGGTCATCGATGAAGTCGAGCAACAGCGCGTACCGTGGCGTTTTCGCCGCCCAGCGCACCTTGCCTCGGGCTCGGGCATAATCGGTCTGAAACGAGTCGAAGAAGTCCGCGATCTTGCGGTTCCAATACTCGTCCGGAAGGCCGTAGAGACGCGTTCGTTCCGCCAGGTCAGCGAAGTCGAACAAGAACTTGGTCTCGGGGCCGCAACTGATGCGCGGATGCGAATCGAGCATCAGGCGCAGGAGGGTCGTTCCCGATCGCTGGCAGCCCACGACGAAGATCGGGCGGTTCATGGAAGTGGTCATCGGGTCCTACCTAGGGATGGGGTCGCCCGCCGGCTCGGCGGAGGAACGGTTCGACTTGAGCTCGTGATCGAAGGCCGCTAACGCCTCGACCGGGTAGTCCTCCTCGTAACGTGCGAAGACCTCCACGGAGCTGGCGCCTTGCTGCACCGCCCATTCCAACGCACCCGCGAGGTCACCGACCTTTTCCCTGGTGGCGGTCTGGAATGCGAGCGGTGGTCCGAGCTGTCGCATGGAGGCGTACATCGCCGCGTACGTCTCGAAAGGGGGATAGCGGAGAGAGTTGTTCTGCAAGATGCAGCGGTCCCCGAGGACCGCCCGGCAATGCCGCATCATCTGTTGGGTGAAGTTGTTGTCGGCGTCCCTGAACCGCCCAAACATTCCGGGCGCCACAATCTGGTACGGGTTCAAGGACAGCGCGCTCCGTGTCCGTTCCCATACCTTGTGGGCGGCGATCTGCTCTTGATGACAGCGGCTGTCCGCCTCCAGCGTGAACCCCGCCGCAAGGAGCGCCTTGCCGGTCGCTCGATCACCAGTGTTCCTGATGAACGGCTCGGCGAACACGGTCGTGCACCGGGAGATCACGACCTCACGGATCTCGGGCTCATCGTCGTACGCCTCGGCGAGCTTGAGCTGCAGCTCCTCGTACGCTCGCCCGAACTCGCCGGTCCAGAAACGACCGATGGTGCCGCCGTCCCCGTTTTGAGGGTTCGTGACCCACAGGGGTTGCCCGCCCAGGCGCTTGGCCCATTCGGGAGCGTGGATGCCGGCGAAGACCCTCAGCTTGATCTTCAGATCGAGGCCGGGGCGCTCGGCGTTCCGTCGCCGTACCTCTCGCAGCGCCTGGTCGATGGCGTTGTCCTCGACGATCGGACCGGACTGCACGGGTTGGAGGTCCGCCCACGGCACGCCGATCACGAACGCCTGGACGGCGTCGAGATGGGAGCGAGGCGGGATACTCCGATTGTCGATCAGGCCCCCAATGGGAGCCTTGAGATCCTCTGCCGCCCCTGGATTCGGCTCCTCCATCACCGGAGGCGGTGGCGGGGTCGTCTCTCTCCATGAGCGCACCGCGCTGAGCGCCAGTACCGACAGCAACGCGACCCCCAATATCGAGGCAAGGGGCCAGGCACGTCGAGAAGCGCAGACCATGCCGCAATGGTACATACGGCCTATAGATCTAACTCTTCAGAATTACGGCATTTCTATCGCTTCGCGGGCTTGCCGTGTCAGCGCGATCATGGCCGGGCGCAGCTCCTGGGGCTCGTGCAGCGGTGTAGGGAAGGCGATCCGGGTAGCGCGCCGCCCGGACTTCGCCTCGGCGATCACGTCGAAGCCGTACCGATCGAGGCCGGTCATCACGGCGGACGACGCATCGGGCACACCGCCAAACGTGCGGCAGCAGGCGACGAGGGCGTCGGCATGGTCGGCGTTCATATGGTCGATGGCGCCGGGGGCGGCGTCGCGGAGCGGATCGGGGGCAGCGGCGGCGTAGCTCTCGACGTCGATCCAATCCATACGACCGAACCCTCCGACCCACCGCACGGCCCGAAGCTCGAGGCGGTAGCAGGCGAAGTCGCCGTAGTCGATGTAGCTGGCGTGGGGGTGGCGCGCGCGGAACCTGTCCCGCGCGTCGGTTGCGCCGGGGGGCGCGAGCAGGTCGCCCACCAGGGATACGCGTCCCGCCGCCAGGGGATCCGCGCCGGTCGGCACGTCCTGGACCACCAGGATGCTGACCCGCGGGTCCGCGAGGGCGTACTGCGTGTGCGGCGCGAGGGTGCTCAGAAAGGTCAGCGGCCGGCCCTGGTCGTCGACCACGAGGTTGATCACCGAGGCGAACGGATACCCCGTCGGCGACAGCGTCGCGAGCGTGGCATGGAGCGCGCCCGCGACGATCGTCCGGGCACGCTCCGCGCCGCTCGGCTCAGGCGCCGGTGGAGGGGCGGGGGCCGTCGCCGGCGTCCCCGTCGGTTGGTTGGGGATCTGATGCCCGCGACTCATCGAGTGCTTTCTGATTGCGCCGGACGGCGCCGACCAGCTCGACGCGAGGCAGGTCCGGCAGCGGGACGCTTACCTTGCCGTGCGCCTCGTGAGCCGCGACGACACGCCGGTGGTAGGTCTCGGCGGCTTCGAGGAACTCGTCGGTGTGGTAGGGCCGGCCATCGATGAGCGGGCCCTCCGTTCCCTCGATGACCGCGGCGACATCCTCACCGGTGACGGTCTTGTTCGTCTCGAGCGCATGCGCGACGGCGAGCACCTCACGGCGATTCTCGACGAGCAGCGCCTCGGTGCGGTCAAGCAGCTCGGCAAGCTTCTCCTCGATCCGGGCGCCGAGCGTCCTGTCCTTGAGCAGCTCTTGCTCGCGGTCGTCCTCGCCGGGCTTCCCGCCCCCCGATCCGGGGATACCGAAGAACCGGGTCGAGGCATGCGAGGTGACCGTGGAGCCCATACCCCAGTACCCCTCCATGAAGGTTGCCACCACGGTGGCGGACTCCAGGTCACCAGAGACGCCAGAGGAGTTGTCACCCGAGAAGAACATCCGCTCCCCGGCCAATGACGCGAGGCTGACCATGATGTCGGCCTCGTACTCACTGCGCCAGCGGGTGAACTGGTCCTCAGGCGGGATGGACGCGACCATGCCGAGGTAGGTGCTGCTCTTCTCGATCGTGGCGATGTCGATCGTCAGGTGGTGACGCACCCGATACGCGGCGACGGCGTGGCAGGCCTCGTGCACGGCGACGGCGTGCCGCTCACGCTCGATGTACTCGACGTCCTCGGGAGGCCCGACGGCCTTGAGATGCTTGGCCTTGACGATGTCCCGCCAGGTGATGACCTCGCGGCCGTCGCGGATCGCGTTGATCAGCGCTTCGTTGACCAGGTCTTTGATGCTCGCGCCGGTGGCGTACGGCGTGATCGTGGCGAGGCGGTCGACCTCCTCGGCGGTGAGCTCGTGCGGGACCTTGTCGAGGTAGCCCTCGTACGTGCGGATCCGCCCGGCCTTCGACGGGTAGCCGACCTTGTAGATGCGGTCGATACGACCTGGTCGCAGCATCGCCTCGTCCAGGGCCTCCGGCAGGTTCGTCGCCATCATGACGAGGATGCGGTACTTCGGCGGCGGCTTCGGCCGCATACCGAGGGCGCGCCGGACGATGCGGTTGAAGAACCCGCGGGGCTTCTTGAGCCCGGATAGCTCGGTGAGGAGGGCGTTCAGCGTGCCCATCCCACCGCCACCCATCATCCCGCCCATCACGACCCGGTCGCGAAGCGTGCGACGTGGTTCGCCCTCGCCGGCCTGTTCGGATTGGAACAGCATCTGTTGGGTCCGCGAGTCAAGGTAGGACATCCCATTGCACGCGCGCGCGTTGTCCCAGGGTGCGGGGTTGGAACGGAACCCCCCTCCCGGCCCGCCTTGCGCAAGCGCTCCGCGGCTACCGAGCGAGTCCGCCTCGTCGAAGAACATGATCACGCCGCCATAGCGCAGCGCGAGCTTTCGCGCCTTGCGGAACAGCGACTTCACCTTGAGCACACCGACGCCGATGAACATGTTGATGAACGCGCCAGGGTCCACGAAGATGTACGGTTTGCCGGTTTCACCGGCAACGGCCTCCGCCATCAGCGTCTTTCCCGTACCGGGAGGCCCCCACAGCAGGATGCCGCCCGGCACGTAGCCGCCGCGCTGCTCGATGGCTTCGGGGTCCTCCAGGAACAGCAGGTTCTCCTTGATCTTGGCCAGCACGCTGTCCTGGCCCCACACGTCCGTGAACCGGGTCTTGATGTCATCGGGGAAGTACGTCTCGGTGCCACCACGGCTCAGGAACCAGAACAGGGCTCCGAACTGGAAGATCAGGAAAAACCCGGCCAGCGCGAACTGGAGCACGAGCGGCATCGCCTGGAACAACAGCCGCGGCGCCTGGAGCAGCGCGGTGGCCACGGGGAAGTCCAAGAAGGCGGCGATCAGCAGGTCGAGAAGGAACAGGTAGAACAGGACCTTGACGACGCGGCTGAGGCGGTACCGGCTCCAGTCGTTCATCTTTCCGGCGCGCCGGTTGAACAACCCGAAGAAACGGTTCCAGGCGCCGTAGTAGGCGGCCCAGTGCTCGGCGATCAGGTAGTGCAGCTGGCGTGTGGCTTCGAGCACCGCTAGGGCGATCACCCATACGCCCGTCCGGACCGTTGTGCGGGCCGCCTCGCCAAGCGGCATGATCTGCGCCTCTTGAACGGTGTTCAAGAACATGAACGCCCAGACCACGCCGAGCAGCAACAGGAACTTCACACGGTCCCACAACATGAGCGGCTTCCGGGTCCGCCGCTCGTCCTCACGCTCCCTCGACTGGTACTCCTTCGGCGGGATCGGACCTTGGTCGGGTGCGGGCCAGGCGAGGCCCGGCTTATCGCTCATACCTTGGGCTCCTTGATCGTCCACGACTCGGCGATCTGGTCGATCTGTGAGGCATGGGCTCTAAAGCATTCGACGGTGCATCCGACGGCTAAGAGATAAACGGTCCTGGTCTCGGCGTCGACGTACGCGCTTTGATCGTAGGTAAACACCCCGTCGGCCAACGCGACGTTGAAGCGAAGCCTCATGCCGCGCAGCCCTTCGGCCGTTGTCAGGTCCTCTTGGAGAAGCGGCTCAATACGTGCGGGGTCGGTCTGCAGGATGTCGTCGATCGATACGAACTCATTTCGCAACGAGGCCAGAGAGAAGGAGTCGCGCTCCTCCTCCCCAAGCTGGCGCACCCGCATCACGCCCACAGGAAAATCGTTCGGCTGAGCGAAGAGGTGCTCGAGCGTCGGCTCTGGATCGGCGTCGAAGGCTACCGCCCACATCTGCTGGCGCATGATCTCGCGCGCACCAGGTGGGAGGTTCGAATACTGGTGTTCCAGGACCTCATCAGCGTCAAAGAGATGCCAATCGCTCGGAAACTTGACATACGCGCCTTCCTGGCTGTTGTGCACGTACGTAAACCCAGAGGGCTGGCAGGCCGTCAGGAGCAAGCCGGTGAGCACTACTATCGCGGTCCGAACCTTCGTCGTCATTCCATCGATCCCGTCAGCTACGGATCCTGCAAGGGATGGTAGCCCGTCCGGACGGCCAGGCGGGGATCTCGTCGCGATCCGTAAGGCTTACATGCAGCATTTCCCGTGCGTAACCTGCCCCGGCGGGAGGTGAACACGCTATTCCGGACACCGCAGAGATCGCTCCGGTCATGCCGCGACCGAGGCAGTCCAGCCGCTTGACCAGGACCAGAGAGTGGGTGCGCCTGCGCACCCGCTCCGCCGACGAGCGCCAACTCGACGCGTTACGGACGACGTTCTCAGGACAGCTCTACCGGAGGGCGAAAGCCGCCCGCGATGCTGGGACGTCGCTCGGGACATGGGGAGAAGCCGCGGACTCGCTGCTCTCGGAGGCCGAGGTCGCGCTGCGGCGCTACGACTTCGAGACCTCGTGGGCTTGCTACCGGGAAGCCCGGCGGATGGAGATCTTCGCCTACACCCCGGACGAGTTGCACGCCGAAAGAATGGCGCTCCACGCTGAGGCGTCGCGCCCCGGGCATGAAGCGTCATGGCGCAATGCCGCGATCACGAACCTGCTCGCGGCACCCGACGAGTCCTTCGCCTCCGGCCTGGCGAGGCTGGTCACCGACAGCGCGGTCGCGGACAAGGTCGAGGCCTTACTCGCGGGCGCGGGAGGAGACGAGGGACCCGGAATTGAGACCCTCGAGCACATCGCCGGGCTACTCGAAGACACAGGTGTCGCCCGTCCCGCCGAGACCGCTCGCGCGATCGGCGGGTTGGCCCTCCAGCGTGATCAGGCGGTGCGCACCGCGGTGTACGCCGCCGCTGCCCTGCGGGACGAGGAAGGCACTCGCGAGGCGCATGGCCTCATGCGGCTCCGGCGCCAACTCCTCGTGCTCGGCGCGATGCTGGTCTGCATCCTCATCTCACTCCTGCTGCTCGCCACCATGGTCCCGATCGCGCTGCAAGGCCGTCCCTCCGCAGCGGGCGACACGCTCTGGCTCTACGTCGCACTCTTCGGAGCGCTGGGCGGAGGCTTGAGCGCTTTTCGCGCGCTGACCGGCCGCGTAAGCCGTCACCGCGCCCCCAAACATCTGCTCTCGAGCCTTCTCACGATGGTCCGCCCCCTGCTCGGGACGATCCCCGCGCTCGGCGCCTATGTGACGCTCGAATCGGGGATTCTCGGGTTCAAGCCAGCGAGCACCGCGGCCGTATTGGCGACAGCGTTCGTCGCGGGATTGGCTGAACGGCTGATTGCCCGCGCCGTGGAGCCATCAGACCTTCCCCTCGAAGCCGAGAGTGAGCACGACACCACCAGCCAAGGCGGTCCCGGGGAGTGACCCAATGGCCAACGGCTTGAGACGATCGATCTGATCCAATCTCGGCCTCCACCGAACCCAACCGCTTCTCTTGAGCGTCTTTTCGCCGAACCACCCAATGCGTCCCCCAAACGGGGGATGGTTCATGGCTATCGGGGGAGACCATCCATGCTGATGAAGGGAGAGAAGGGACAAGATCCGCAAGCATGCCCGATGAGCCCTGATTCTGACGCCTACGATAGCCCCGAGCCGGCGCGCCGAGTCACCGCGCGGCGTAGGCCGGCATGGCTGGCGGGATTCGCCCTCGCGATGACGACGCTCGCCTTTTGGGTCGCGCTACCGCTGCTCGCCACCTTCGGTCCCTCGCCGGTCTCCCTGTGGGAACAGATCGACCCTCGAGTCCGCGCCGCCGCGATCTTCGGGCTGATATTCAGCCTCGTCTATGGCGTGCTCCGTGTGATCAGCGCTGTCACGGACCTCAGCGAGTACCGCGGCCGGTAACTGCATTGCCTGCCCGTTAGGCTTTGGGTGGTTGTGTAACCTTAGATCTCATTTCGTCACGTTGACCGCGAAAGGCGCAGTCCATGGCGTGCCGCTTTCTCCGTGGCATGGGCAAACCCGGGCTCATCCTTCTGTCCGTCGCCGTGCTTACGCTGGCGGGACTACCCGCCCACGCAGCACCTCAACGGCCGGACTCGATGGCCGCGTTGGGCGATTCCATCACCCGAGCGTTCAACGCATGTGGCTTCTACGTCGACTGCCCCGCGGTCTCGTGGTCGACGGGGTTCAGTGGCCTCGTCGACAGCCATTACCGCCGTATCCTCCGGCGCAACCCGGACATCGAAGGACGCGCCTTCAACGACGCTCGGTCCGGCGCGACCGTCGCGGACTTGGGCCGCCAGGCACAACTCGCGGTCGAGCAGCAGGTCGACTACGTCACGATTCTGATCGGCGCCAACGACGCCTGCGCCCCCACTGAAGAGGGGATGACCCCGGTCAGCGAGTTCGAGGATCAATTGCGCACCGGCATGTCGACCTTGCGGACCGGTCTCCCCGAAGCCGCGCTTCTGGTAGTCAGCGTCCCCGACATCAAACGACTCTGGAAGATTGGCAAAGACAACGCCGACGCTCGTGCCGCCTGGGCCGCCGGCCGCATCTGCCAGTCCATGCTGGCCGATCCTCTCTCCGAGGCCGAGGAAGTTGAGGCGCGACGCGATCGCGTCCGCCAGCGGGTCATCGAATACAACGACGCGCTACAGCGTGCCTGCAACGGCACGCCGAATTGCAGGTTCGACGGAAACGTCGTGTTCGAGTATGACTTCGAGCTGCAAAATGTCAGCGCGTGGGACTACTTCCACCCCAACCTCAGTGGGCAGCGGATTATCGCCGAGCTGACCTATCGCGACCGCTTTTAGAAGAGTGAAGAGTAGAGGGTGTGTCGACCGCGGTTCCCCCGAAGCCGATAATCGGTCGACACACCCCGGTCGAGGGACCGGAGATGTCTCCGGTCCCTCGACCGTTCCCCCCCGCGAACTGGAGCGCAGACCTGCGGATACTGCCGCTTCATGGGCGACGCCTCCTGAATCTTGGCGTTGCCACCACTGGCGTTTACGACATCATTGTTCGCGCAACCAGCTAACGATCACCGCATCGAGATCGCCCCGTTGCGGGCGACCCTTCCCCCCTCATTTGCGTGATCGAGCGCTCTAGCCAAGGTGTATCCCAATCGCTAGAACTCAAAGCGGAGTCCGCGGTTCCCCCTGGCACTACCACGTCACGGTGTGGTGTGGACGAGTCATTCTTTGACTCGTCGCAGCGTACGCTACCGTCAGTAATCGCTAACCGTCAAGCAAATTTTCCTTAAGGAACGAACGACGGCGTAGCGCCCCTTTCCGCCATTACTCCACGCCCGCCTTTCCCTGCACTGGCATGAGAATCGGCCACCCTTAGCCGTTTGCCTGGTTGTGCCGTCAGAACCGGCGGTGCGAGCCGGCCTTTTCCTGCACTGTGCAGAGTGAACCTCCAGAGGGCGTACATCGTCCCGGTTTGTCGGATTCTCGTCCTTTGGGGTGCCGGCGCCAGCCGGCATGAGCTGCTGTGCAGAGTAAGCCTGATCCACCGATCGAAGCGCCCCGATCGCAAACCGTCTCGGCCTGGCCTCAGGTTTCCCGCGCACACGCGGGAAAGTTGGCTGCGGACCGGGATCACGGGTGGAGCGACCCCGCTCCAGCCACAGGGACAACCTCGTCACCGCGTTGCTCGGGCTGGGGTCTGGTATCGGGGGCTTTCTCGACGCGTGGGCACACGTCAACCTTGGCGGGTTGGAGTCCTTCTTCACCCCTTGGCATGCGGTGCTCTACGGCGGCTGGGGGGCGACGGTCGGTTGGATCGGCCTGTTGATCATGCGTGAGCGCGCCCGCGGGCGGCGTGGGCTGGCGGCGGTTCCAGTTGGGTACGGCCTCGGCATCGTCGGCATCGCGGGATTAGCGGCGGGAGGCCTCGCCGACATGCTCTGGCACACGTTCCTTGGGATCGAGGTCGGCATCGAACCGCTGCTCAGCCCACCGCACCTGCTGCTCGCCACGGGTGACCTGCTGCTCGCCAGCAGTGTCCTGCGCGCGGTGTGGTCGGACCCGGCCTCGCCTCGGGCGCCGAGATTTCCCGCCATCTTCCCGGCTCTGCTGTCGCTCGCGCTGTGCGCATCGACGATCACGTTCTTCTTCCAGTACCAGATGGCGTTCACCCAGCTCCTTCCCTCGCGGGAGGTGGCTCTGGGCATCTCGTCCGTGCTCACGACGAACCTGATGCTGATAGGAGCGATGCTATTGCTGCTCCGCCGCTGGCACCCGCCGTTTGGGAGTTGCACGCTCGTGTTCGCGTACCAGGCGGTGATGGCGCTTATGGTCGTCGAGTTCGTCACGTGGCCGACAATCCTGCCGACCATCGCTGGTGGCCTTGTCGCGGACACCGTGATCCAACAGCGGCGGCCGTCCTACGCCCACCCGGCCACCATCTGGGCTGTCGCGGGGCTTACCTCCCTCGTGCTGTGGAGCGCGTACATGCTGACCGTGTCCCTGATGGGACAGCTCAGCCTTTCCGTGCCGCTGTGGTCAGGGATCATCGCGCTGGCCGTCGGCGCCAGCGTCGCGCTCGGGTTGCTCGTCGCGCCGCCCGAGATTCCAGAAGGAGAGTGGCGATGAGCGCCATCGAGGTATCCAACCTGGTCAAGCGGTACCGGGACATCGTGGCGGTCGACGGGATCAGCCTGTCTGTCGACGAAGGTGAGATCTTCGGGATCTGCGGTCCCAACGGAGCGGGCAAGACGACTCTGGTCGAGTGCATGGAGGGGCTGCGCCGGCCCGACGCGGGGAAGGTCACGGTCCTCGGCGTCGATCCAGTACACGCGGGCGCGCAGCTGCGCCGGCGGGTCGGCGTCCAGCTCCAGTCGTCACTGTTGCCTGATCAGATACGGGTCTGGGAAGCGCTGGATCTGTTCGCCTCTTACTACCGCCGTCCCGTCGACTGGCGTGGGTTACTCGAGGAGTGGGGATTGGCGGCCAAGCGTCACGCGGCGTTCGCGGACCTATCCGGCGGGCAGCAGCAGCGGTTGTTCATCGCGCTCGCGCTCTTGAACGATCCGGCCGTCGTCTTCTTCGACGAGCTGACGACGGGGTTGGACCCCAGGGCTCGGAGGAACACTTGGGCGCTCGTACGCCAGATCCAGCGCCGAGGGGTGACCATCGTCCTCGTCACCCACGACCTCGCCGAGGCGCAGCAGCTCTGCGATCGCGTCGCGATCGTCAATCGTGGGCGGATCGTCGCCCTCGACCGCCCCGCGGCGCTGGTCCAGCAAACCGTAACCGAACGAGAGGGCACGCTGGAGGAGGCATTCCTCTCGCAGGGTCTGGGCACGGATAACGTGGTTGGCCGGCCCGAATCTCACGTTGACTCACCGAACTCCGACTTAGGGGAGTATGCCCCCCCAAGTCGGAGTTCGGGGCTCGACCGCGCCCAACGACCG
>Ga0187893_10001692_pt1 | contig 51700 bp, 50 predicted proteins | sample MA1701074metaG_FD_139574 | JGI IMG/M metagenome (GOLD analysis project Ga0187893, IMG submission 139574) | White microbial mat communities from a basaltic lava cave in the Kipuka Kanohina Cave System on the Island of Hawaii, USA - MA170107-4 metaG ... | reverse complement strand
CTCGGGATCCCAAGATTAACTGTTTCTATTTAGCTTAACCCGCCGAACCGCCGTATGCGGACCCGCATGTACGGTGGTGTGGGAGGGGTGAGGCTGCGAAGCCTCCCCCTATCCCGATTCGGCGGCTTAGAACTATGGGAGGCAAAGATGGCAAAATGGAGAGTCCTGTTTCTTGTGAGTCTAGTGGCATGGGCGACTAGAGTTGACACACCGGTTTTTGCTCAGACACAGACAAGCGATAAAAAGGCGCAAGATATGGCCGGCATCGAGAAGTTCCACCAGCGGGATATAGCCGCTACTCTGTCGCGAGATCCTGTTGCCCTGACGGATTTGTGGGCCGATGACGCGGTGCGCCTGATCCAGGGCCGGCCCACGGAGGCTGGCAAAAAAGCTATTCGAGAGAGCAACGAACGCTGGTCCGCTCTCCCAGGTGTCAAGGTGCTGAGTTACGTTCCAGAAACGAAGGACTTGGCGATACTCGACGGCTGGGCGGTCGAGTGGGGCTACATCACTGGTTCGTATCTTGAGACGCCGGGTGGTGAGGTCAAGCAGATTCTTGGAACGCGGCTGATGGTCCTGAAGAAGATGCCGGACGGGAGCTGGAAATGCTTCCGCGGAATGGGGGGTCCGACGTTCACAGCGCCGTTGGCAGGGTAAGCGGTCCAGGTGCCGGCCGCGTCGGCTCGACGTACCACAGGGGGCAGCGCCGCGGACGTGGCCGGCATCGAGAAGCTCTACAAGCATGACATCGACGCCTCGCTTTCCCTGGATCCTGTTGCATTAACGGAAATGTGGACCGATGACGCTGTGCGCATCGGCCCAGTCCCGCCAGGAGAAGTCGGCAAGCAAGCTATCCGTGAGGGCAACGAACGCCTGACGGCCAACAAAGAGGCCAAGGTGTTGAGCTACGTCCCGGAATACAAGGAAATGATTTTTCTGGATGGTGGCTGGGAAGTCGAGTGGCGTCCGTACACCGTCTCGTTCGTCACATCGCCGGCTGGCGCGCCGGTGCAACTTCGTGGCAGGGTGCTCGGGGTGCACAAGAAGATGCCGGACGGCACTTGGAAAGGCTTCCGCGGGGCGGGGATCACCGACTGAGTGAGTTGCACGACAGTGGAGTTGACTGACACGCCGCCGAACAAGGAGTTGCAGCGGACACGCTTCGCGCGCCGCTGAACTCCAGCGTTAGGCAGTTGCCCTGAATCCGCAACAGTCCTATTCTAAGGATATGCCCGAACTGTGCCGGTTCTTCGGAATTGTCATTGGCATCTTCTATCGCGAGCACGGTCGTCCACACTTCCATGCTGTGTATGGCGAATTCGAGGCTGTTATTGACATCGAAACAGGTGCGGTAATCTCGGGAGACTTCCCGAAGAGAGCGTTAAGCCTCGTTTCGGAGTGGCGAAGCGTCCATGTCAGTGAGTTGCAAGAAAACTGGGACCTAGCGCGGCAACACCAACCTTTGAAAAAGATCCCACCTCTGGAGTAGGAGACGATGAAATATCACGTGATCGCAGCGGAGCACGTTTCCGGGTACGTAATCCGCTTAACATTTCGCGACGGAACCGCAGGTGAGATCGACTTATCTGCGGAACTTACTGGACCCATGTTCGAGCCGTTGCGCGAGCTAGAAGCATTCAAACGATTCAGCCTACATCCGGAGTTTCACACGCTGGTGTGGGCGAATGGTGCAGATCTGGCACCAGAGTTCTTGTACGAGAGTCTGAAAGTGACTGCTAACCCGCCGGTTCCGGCCGACCGCTGAGAAGCGCGGCGGCTGAACCGGAATCGATAGGCAGAGCAGATGAGACGAGGTACGAAAGAGACAGCAATCAGCACTAAACCGATCACCTATCACAAAAAGGAGAATGACAACATGACTGAAGCAGAAAAAAACGCTGAGATTGTACGACGTGGATATGCCGCCTTCAACTCGGCAGACATTAAAACACTCACCGAGGTTTTCGACGAAAACGCGTCGTGGCACACGCCGGGACGAAGCCCTATTGCAGGAGCGGCCAGGGGCCGCGAGGTGGTCTTTGCCCAATTCGGACGTTATGGTGGTGACACGGGAGGGACGTTTAAGGCCCTATTGAAAGAGGTGCTCTGGAGCGATAGTGGCCGAGTTGTTGGCATTCATCACAACACCGCGGCGCGTAATGGTAAGCAGTTAGATACTTGGTGCTGCATCGTCTTCGAGTTTAAGAACGGCCGGATAATTGAAGGTAGGGAGCACTTTTACGACCTCCACAATTGGGATGCATTCTGGTCGTAGTCCGCGTGCGCTGGCGACTGATAAGATAATACAGACTCAGAGCGAGGGCGCCTAACATCCATTCCAGCGGAGCGCGGCCAACGAGTGCTATGATTACTTCCAATGTTACAGGCCACGCCCGCTGAGTTTGCCGTTCGCACCGCCGCGGCGGTGCGAACGAGGAATGATGGCCCCCGGCCGCGGAGGAACGCATGACCGAGCATCCCAATCTGGTATTGATGAAGCGCACTTTGGATGCTTTCCGCGCGGGTGACCTGCCCACGCTCGGTGGTGTTCGCGAAGGACATCGTGTGGCACGTGCCGGGGAAAAGCTTCTTGGCCAAGGACTATCGGGGGCAGGAGGATGTCTTCGGGTTCTTGGGCCGCCTCATGGAACTCACCAACGGGACATTTCAGGTCGACTCACGCGACGTGCTCGCGAACGATCGGGGCGGCGTCTTCGTCGATCGGCTTACCGCGCAGCGCGACGCGCGTACCCTCGATGTTAGCTTGCTCCTGCACGTTGTGATTGAAGACGGGCGCATCGTCGAAGGCTTCGACCACTTTCATCCCGAACATGTTTGGGATGCCTCCCGGAGTCAAGAAAACAAACTTCACCCTGGGGCTGGAAAAGCAGGAAAGAGCTGACTGACTTTTCGCAAGATCACAACGATACCGATCGGTGACTGTCCCGGTGTCTGACTTCGTTTCAAAGCGGGCCACAGACCGGGGTCTGAACCACTGATCGAGGCTCAGTGGTTCAGCTGAATCGGGCAATCCGATTCAGCCGGTGACCAGCGGGGAGGAACAAGCCTCTCAGCGTTCTAGAAACTCGTCAGTTCCCTCCTACCGTCCTACTCAAAAGTGGGGCTCAACCCGCAAGGGTCGTCTCGTTATCTCCAGGCTCGGGAGAGGGGCAGAACCCGGCAAACACCTTTTCGGCATCGGGATGTGGTCGGAGCCCAAGCCGGTGTCGAATCAATCGCCAGGGATCAGGGTGAAACGCCTAAGTGCACCGGTATAAGCCACCGGGATCATGCCGCCACGGAGCAGGACAGCGATTTTCTGAGAGTCGATCTTATCGTTTTTGGCTTTGCCGCCGTGGATGGCTTTCATATAAAGCGCGTGGCCCAAGATGAACTCGATTCCTTCCTGGGCGCACAGATCGGCTAGCCAGTACCAGCTGAAGATGCATTCGACGGCCACGACCAGGTCCTGGCGATAGGGCTCGACGGCTTTCAGGAAAGCCTCGGGACAGGCGCGCAGGTTGCGATGCAGCAAGACCTCGCCTTGTGGATCCAGGATACAGACATACATCCAAGCGGGCATGCAGATCGATGCCGCAGTAATAGCGGTGACTTTGGGTATAGAATCTCATCGGCCTCGTCCTTGTGGAAATTGGATACTTCCAGGAGCATACCCAATCGGGATGCTCCCAGGGGAGGCCTTGATGAGTATCAACGGCATGCAGCGGACGGTGCTGCGCGCCACCGCTGATGCCGAGCTTTAGACCCATCCAGCAGCACGGGTCCGAGTGAGAACCTGAAGAGCGAGCGCGGAGCTAACACCCGTCAGTCGCACGGTCAACGAGAGTCGCCAGTAGCGCGCCCATCGGTTAACTCTCGAATCGCTTCTTGCATAACATCCGCGTGCCGGCGCTGGTAGTCCACGCGCAGGACGATCCTTTCATCCCGTTCAAGGTCTTCGACCATCCAGCCTTCCGGAAGAATCCCAATCTGCACTTGCTCGAGCCGCGTTTTGAGGGACACGTGGCTTTCCTATCTCGCCAGCAGCCTCGCTTCTGGGCGGAAGAAGAGGCGCTGCGTTTCAGCGAAGGTCATCTTACAAGGCCGCTGCCCTGAAATGTTTCTTAACAAAAGGGGGAAAAGGCCGTAGGCCTTAGGGGTTGTCATGAGGGGGGCGGGGACACAATGACTCCCAGTTGAGGTATGCTTGCCGCATCGTTGGCTTGAAATCAATCTACAACTTAGGAGGAAATATCGATGAAGAGATGTGCTCTGGTCTTGGTGTTTGCAGCTAGTCTGCTTGCAACCGTTGCGCCTGCCCAGACCCCAACCACACCTTATGGCGCTCCGATCAACCTGGAACAAGCCAAGAAGGTTGTGGCCGGTGCCGAAGCCGAGGCACGCAAGAACAGTTGGAACGTAGTGATTGCAATACTGGATTCCGGCGGCCACCTGGTGCTGTTGCAGCGCCTCGACAACACGCAGTTTGCCAGCATTGAAGTCGCCCAGCAGAAGGCCTACTCCGCCGTGGCTTTTCGACGTCCAACCAAGGTGTTTCAAGATGGTGTCGCAGCGGGAGGGGAAGGCTTGCGCCTTTTGAAGCTTGCCGGAGCGACTCCTGTTGAGGGGGGCGTGCCACTGATCCTGGATGGAAAGATTGTGGGCGCCATTGGGATCTCGGGCGTCACCAGCCAGCAGGACAACCAGATCGCAAAAGCTGGGGCCGATGCTCTGAAATAGGCTGCACAACCATGAGACCGACGCTACCAGGGTTTCGCTCGCCAGGGCCAGAAGTCGTTGGCGACACATCTCCCATGCTCCACGTTCGCAACGAGGTGACGTCACTGGGGAAGCCCAATGTCTTAGTGGCGAAGAAACGAGCTCAGCCAGACGAACCAGGCGTACGCAGAAACGATGAGCTCAATGCCGGAAGCTGCCAGGAGGGTCCAACGCGAGGCCCGGTGCTGTGAAACAAGGGCTGCAACCAGAAGCACCGCGGCGAACAGGGGTGCGGGTAGCATCCGGAGCACCGCAAGATCGGCCCAGGTGCTGAGAGAAGATGGAGCCGTTGCACTGCGACCGATGGCGAAGAGTACTAGCGCTATGACTGCGGTTATCGCGATGACGGCGCCGAGGGTGGAGAGGATGAGCCAGAAGGGACGATAGGGCCGGAGAAAGATAAGGCCGAGCCCGGTGGGCAGAAGACCGACGATGCCGAAGACCGCCACAAACAGCAGGGCATCGCCGAAGGCGTACATGCCGCTCGATGCCTGCGCGTCAGGACCGCTGGTGGTTACAAACCGGACGGCCACCGCCAGAGACGCAAGAGCAAAGGCTGCAAGGTAACCGGCCAATACCCAAATGATTTTCCGGAAAAGTCCGTCGCCACGCGATGAAGCACTGGTCATCATGAAGGCCCTCTAACGAATTCGGGTTCAGCCACTAGCGTCGTCTTGCGAGCTGGCGGCTTGCCTCCGCGTCCCTGGCCAGATTTCAGTGCGAGCAATAACACGTTCACGAAGTGGGCGAAGCTCCACGAGGCGAGGATCGTCACGATACTCCTGGAGTGCCTGCGTGCTCGGAAAAGTCACAATGTGCACTTCAAACGGACTTCCTTCGACGCCGGAACAACGTACCACCTGTTCGACGTTGCCACCATAATTGGACATGATTGCAGCAGCGGCGCGCTCAAAGGCCTCAAAGCCTGCGACATCGGTGCCCTTGATCCAAAGACTAACCACCAGACACACGCGTTCCGGCGCCACAGACTCCTCCCTATCGCCCAACGATCAGGTTAGGCTGCCACCTCCCGACTGTTGTGGAGGCGGAGATGAGTTTCACTGCCGTTTCAACAAACAGCGTTTCGGTTGCAGTTGGCGTCAGAAACGAGAAAGGATTTTCTTCACCTGCCACGTATTGTCTTTCTCGTTCAGCGTAGCACACAGGATTCTTTCACCGTCGGTGCGGACATTGACCAGCCCATAGATGAGCCCGGCGACGATGTTCGTTCTGCCCAGTTTCCTCTTGACGGTTGTCGGGTTGAGATCTCCGGCTTTCGTTACCTTTGCCGCAATCTCTACTTTGTTCAGTTCCGCCTCCTCGATGACTGTCGTTACACTATCCCCGGTGATCGTCACTTTCGTCGGCTTGCCAAGGTTGATACTCCTGGCAAGTTCCGTTGAGTAAACCAGGGGAGTCACGATGCGGTCTTGAGAGATTTCCAGGTGTCCCGTGGTGGCGCTCGCGGCGATGATAGCCGGGCGTGGATGGTCATGGCCCTCATTGTCGCCAGAGGAAATCACCGTAACCGCTGGTCGCATCGCACTCAGGAACTCGTACGAAACATCGTCGCTACCGTGGTGACACGCCTTGGCCACATCGCACAGGAACTCAATCCGATTTCCGGTGTAGTCCTTCAGCAGAGCGCGTTGACTGTCGGTATTGAGATCGCCCGTCAGGAGGATTCGCGCCCGGCCATAGTCGAGTCGCAGGAGAATACTGTTGCCGTTCGTGTTCTTGCTGGCTGTCGAGCCGTAGTTGTGGAGGGCAGGTTTACCCTCAGTCGTCGTCTCAAACGGAGCCAGGATGCGAATCGCTGCGCCGCCGCCGCTGCCGTCGAATCCGGGAACGTGCTGACTCACCTGGCTCAACCGGTGGATCGGCGTCTCCGTCCCGGCGATGGTCTTCGCCTGGGTGACGTTCCTCATGAAGTCCGCCCACTCGCCCTGCAGTTTCGGTTGTGAATTATTCTGCAGCGCCGCCACGACCTGTGGCCGCTCCCCCATCAGCTGAGTCAAGAATTTCTTATCGACTGTCGTCGGTCCCAGCCACCGTTTGTTATCGGCAGGATTGACCCACCACCCAACGCCCGCGTGATAGAAAGCATCGACTCGCACGTCGGTCGCATCCAGCTCCGCATTCTGCGAGGCATCGAGCAGATCTGAGAGACCTCCATAATGGTCCGCATCGTTATGCGAAGCGATCATCGCATCGAGGTGGATCTGGTTGAGGCCATAGTCCTTGGCGAACTTCCAATCTATGAAGTCGGCCGCGTTCTTACCTGTCGGTTGCTTGCTCCGATCGAACCCTCCGTCGAGCATGATGTGTCGATTGTCGGGGGTGCGGATCAAGATACCATCCCCTTGGCCGACATCAATCAGGTACACCTCCAACAGCGATTCATCACCGATCGCATCGGTATTCACGAATCCGGTCTTGCCGCGGGACTTCACCTGGGTGCGAGGCCCGGCGACGCCGAACACGTTGAGGTGGTCTCCCCACAGCAGTTCCAGCAATCGCTTGTTGCCAGCAGCGTCTTCGAGCAGGGGTGTTGTATCGGTTGAGACATACTTGATGGCCATAGGGACTCCTCCATTCCGGTGAATTCGCTCAGGTTGGCCAGCTCATCTGGTGCGGCGGTTGTGCGGATCCATTGTTCCTCTGGCTGCGCGTTCTCTTTCTTGATGTCGTTTCTCCGCAAAACGTTTCAAGTTGGAGCGGCACCTGGGGAAACGGTGGGTTAAGCCGCACAGTGAGGTTCGCAACGCTGGCGAGCAAGACGCGGTTAGCGCCTCTTTCGGAGCTTCACATTACCAGGATGGATTCCAGGTGTTTAGCCGCCACGCGGAGTAATATGCGTGCCGTACCCTCTGGTTTTCTGCGGCCTTGCTCCCGGTTTCGCAACGTGGCGCGCTGATTGCCATCAGACTAGCGAACTTGCCCTGCGACAACCATACTGCTGCCGGATACGACGAACATCCGACTCGGGAAAATTCATAGATCCGAGCCGGCGTCCCTTCGCCGCGTAGAATCGGCGGCCTAAACAGAAGCCGGCCGATGTGCCCGGAGGAAGGAGCGTATCTGACGCACCGCCAGGGGAATCCGTTCCTTGGGCTCTTTCCACGGGAACAGGCTCACTTCGGCCTTCGGCGCGAGCATCGCGGCCTCCATTGCGACAGCGTACGGATGCGACGGAATATCGTCCGGAAGGATCAGTACCGGTGTCTGGCACTTGCGCACGAAGTCACGGGTTACGGTGAAGACGAAATCGGGGTTGGTGCGATACATCCTGGTCAGAAACTTGTCGATCATCTCCATCGAGATCTCGGGCCGGTGCTTTACCAGCTCCGGACCCCAACCCTTCATGTTGTTGTCATAGAAAAGATCGCGCATCTCCGGACGGGACCCGCTCGGCTGCGCCAGCACGGCGGCGACAATGCGATCCGGCGCCCGCCTCAGGAGGTTCCAGATGAAGGGGCCGCCAATGCAGAAGCCCAGCACCATGAACTTCTCGATGCCCAGGTGATCCATCAGACCGAGATGATCATCGGTATAGGCATCCCAGGGCCGGTCGATCTCGAGCGGGCCGGAAGACTGGCCGCTGTTGGCGTTGCGCAGGTCCGATGCGATGCAGCGATACTCTCCCTTGAACTCCTCGATCGGGTTGAAGGGACTGGTCAGCCCGGAGATCGTCGAGTTCAGTCCTCCGCCGGCGATGAGCAACAACGGGAAGCCGGAGCCGGTCTCCTCATAGCGGATGCGAACGGGGCCTCTTTCGTAGAACGACATGGGAGCCCCTGCCTGCCCAGTCTGCTGCGCAAGCATGCGCGGCGCAGCGGCCACCACCGTCGCCGCGGCTCCCGTTTTCAATAATTTGCGTCTGATTGGATCTGTCATCGATGTCCTTTTGCCTTTCCTTCAGCTAGTACGTCAGGTTCAGCTGGCCTTCTACAAGTGCAATTGATGTAGGGGCTCCATCGTCCAAGAACGTGGACCGCCAGGCATGCCGGACGGCGTCAGGACAGTGTGTCGCCGCTGACTGCACTCACATGACCTTCATCGTTGTACGAAAGCTGAGGCGGTGATTTGGTAGAGATAACTGTCTCGACCCTCCGCGTCGGGCCTCGATCCCATGCGAACGCCGCCGATCCTTTCGACGGCACGTTGCGAGCGCAGGTTCTGTGGTCCAACAAGAAAGACGACGCAGTTCACAAATCGGAACGCATGCCCCAACATGAGCTCCTTCATCTGCCCGTTGTAGCTACCACCCCAATGGGATCTGGCCAGAAAGGTCCAACCGATCTCGACCTCGCTTCGTTCCCCGTGATAGCGATGGAAACGCGAAGAACCGATGATCCGTTGAGTTCTCGCATCGATGGCAAGCAAGGCACCACCAGACGTCAAGGCCTCTCGAAAGAACACCTCGAAGCACTCTTGTTCATGGCGATTCTTGACTGGATGTTGTTCCCAAATGAGCGGATCGGCAGCGATGGCGAAGAGATCAACATAGTCTTCGGACCGAAGCGGCCTGAGTTCGACGAGGTCACCCTTCAGAACGGGTTGATAGTCAAAGGACGCTGTACTGTTGGCTTCCGTACCAACGCGAAGTGGATGACTGCTCATGGCGAAAGCTGCCCGGCTTCATACTGCTGTGGAACCTTGGAAACTCTCACAGCCATTCCAAAAAAAGGACACGTCAGCCAGGTCAGGTTCAGCCGAGGGTCGCGGATTGGCTGGCATACCCGGTGGACGCGTATCCCATTCACACGAAGCCGTCACTTCAGACGATCTCGTTCCGCAGGCTCGATTCGCCACGCCAGAGCCGATTCAAATTGTCTATCAGAATGTCCAGGACATTGTCCTCGTACTTCCGCGTTTCTCCGGCGATATGCGGTGTGATCAGCATGTTGCTTAAGCCCCAGAGCGGTGAGATCGCCGGCAGAGGCTCTTCCACGGTCACGTCGATTGCAGCCCCGGCGATCCTCTGGTCTTGAAGGGCTTTGATCAGCGCGAGTTCGTCCACGCATCATCTCTTTTGCTTTTTGCATTTCTGTCTTTGCCTTTCTGCTCTGTTGGATTGACCCGGGCCTCCGATTCACCGACCGCGTTAGACAACGTCGACGCTCAGAGCCTTCTCTGGCGCTCAGCCTTGCCGGCTCACCATTGCTTCAATCCAGGTCGGGGCGAAGGGGGACGTGCAGCCCTTCGAAACGGGGTAGTCCCGATAGATCCCCAGCTTCTCGCCAATGGCGATGGCCTGTTTGCGGTGCTTGGGGAAGTGGATTCCGATGGCCGCAAGCGTGTTGTTCATCGTCCACTGCACTTCGGGATCGGCGCTCGCCATTTCCGACTCGACGCGGGCCAGCAGCGCCGGGAGGTCGAGCCCGTCCGGACTCTTCGCGACTCGCTCGGCGGTAAGGTCCCACCCGGAGCGGGCCGCCCAGCGGTCGTCCGTGGCCATCCAGTCCTGGCGAAGAGCCTCCTTGTCGGGGTGTTGCCGGACGACATAGGCGTTGAGCCAGTCTGCCGCCCGCACAAAGGTGACGGACCGCACCATCCGATCCATCTCCTTGGCCGACAGCTCCTTGGGCTGGATGAGGAGCGTTGCCAGAAACTGGGCGTCAACGTTCCCGGTCTCCCAGAGAGACAGGGCCAACGGATGGTCTGTGCGGATCTTTTTCGCCAGCACCCGGATGTCGCCCAGACTGACGCCGAACTGATTGTCGCTGGCGCCGCTCTTGGCGTTTTGCGCCCGCACCTTCGCATTGCCGAGCGCTTGCAGTTGCTTGAGCGTTTCTTTGAGCGTCATGGTAGTGATTCTACTACAGTAAACCGCCTCCCACTGAGCTAGAGGTGGCGATGGCTTTTGAAATTCTCACTGCGGCTCCCAAAACGAGCGCGAAGGCCGGGTGAGCTTGAGCCGGGCCAGGCGCTTGGCGGATTGTGGTCATATCTCCATGAGGCCTTTGCCGACGACGACGCGTCTTCGAGAGACAGCTCGCCACTCACCACTCGCCACTGAATTCGAACGGTTACGTTTTCGCGGCGGGGGGGTGGCAGGGAAGGGCTAAGGAGACCACCGTGCCCTTCTCAAACTCACTTTCCACCTTCCAGGCGAATTCCGAAGGGTAGTGAATGTTCAACCGGTCGATGAGGTTGCGCAGGCCGTAGCCGCGTTCCAGCATTTTGTCGCGGGTTGCCGCGGTCATGCCCATGCCGTCGTCGGAAACCTGGATGTTCAGATGCCCGTTCTCCTGGATGACGGAAATGCGGATGGTGGTGGTTCCGATCTTCAAAGCCGCACCATGCTTGATGGCGTTTTCGATGAGGGGTTGAAGCGTAAAGCAGGGAATCTGTGCATTGTTTACTTCAATCCGCTCCTCCACCTGCAGCCGCTCGCCGAAGCGGGCCTTTTCAATTTCCAGATAGTCCTGCACGAAACGCAATTCTTCCTGAAGGGACACCACTTCACGCTCGGAAGCCTGCAAGGTCTGGCGGAAAATGTTGGCCAGTTTGACGGTCAGCCGCCGGGCTGCATCCGGATTCTCGTCGATGAGCACGCCAACGGTGTTCAGCGCATTGAAAAGAAAATGCGGATTGATTTGCGAGATTAAAGCATCAAGGCGGGAACGCGTCGCCAGCCGGCTGATTTTTTCTTCGTTGATCTCCTTGCGGCGAAGCTCTTCGTGATAGCGGCTGGTTTCGGCCTGCGATTCTGCCAGCGATTCCGCCATGCTTTCAAAACTGCGCGCCAACACATCGACCTCATAGTTGGGGCGGTGGGGCAGGAACTTTTGCTGCAACTCGCCGGTGCGCGTGATGCCGCCCATGAAATTGACAAAGTTCATCAACGGTCGCGTAATGGACTGGCTCAGAGCGAGTCCCAGCAGCATCGCCACTAGGATCGACAGCAGCCCGATCAAGATCAGGGTGACCTTGATGCCGCCCATGATGTTCTGCATGGCACGGTCGATGGAGTTCAGGATGATGAATCCGCCTCCGGACGGACTCCCTTCGGCGATCTGCAAAGCCAGAAACGTCTCGCCTTGCAGGGTGACCTCCGTTTGAGAGTCGGCGGCTGTGTTCGCAAGCGGCTGGACCTGCGCCTTCAGCGTTCTCAGCAGGACGCCATTCTGCTCCGGGTTGAAGGTTGAGGCGATCACCTGGTCGCCGGCCAGAAACACCACGTCGCTGCCTGTGTTCTGTTTGATGGTTTCCACCAAATGCGGGCTGATCTCGTAACCGGAACTCAGCGTTCCAATCACCAGGTCCTGCAAAAGAATGGGAACGGATACGATTCGATAGGTCCGCCCTTGATACCGCCAGATGCCGGCGGACTGCTCGAAATCGCGCGGCTTCGGGCTGAGGCAATTCTGGATCGAAGGCTGATCGGACAGATTCAAACCCACCCGCGCGGTTGGGGTGTGGACACCCTCCAGCGCCAGCACGTCGCCGCCGTTGCTGGTGACCACGAGGAGATCTGCTTTGAGAATGCCAAACAGCTTCGTGGCCTCGTTCTCCACCGTGCGGCGCAATTGTTCGAGAACCGGGCTGTTGCTCTGCAGCTCCGTCTGGTAGGTCTCAATGGCGGCTTTGAGCGTCGAGTTTTCCGAGGCAATGATGGAATAGGCTGCCATCTCGCGCAGGCGGTCCTGTTGAATTTGTTCCAGGGATTGCTGCGATCGCTCCAGGTCGCGAACCAGACGACTGCGAACCTGGGTCTTGACCACTTGATTGATGACGAGGAAGGACCCTGCCACGACGGCGATGACCAGCAGAGAGGTGAACAGGATGATTTTGGTTCTGAGCTTGAGCGGCTTCATAGAACGAAATCGACCGAAGCATTCTCGCCGGACTTTACCCGGATGACTTGTTTTTGCGGCTTGAGGCGCTCGTGCCAAGCCACCAGCGTGTAAGTCCCCTCCGGCACCTGAGGAATCGAGAAGGCTCCATGGCTGCCGGCCTTGCAGAAATAGGGATGGTCGAACACACGGATGACGGCATTCATGTGTGAATGAATATGGCAGAAAATCTTGATGATGCCAGGCCGGTCGAACGTGACGGAGCGCACTTGGTTTTTGGGATAACGGCCCAGATCGAAGGTGCGGGCCCCCGAGAGTGAGAACACGTTGTGAAAGAACGGGTCGCCATTCGGGAAGTGAACGGTGTCTCCGGTTTGAATTGCCAGGACTCGTGGAATGAAGGTTTCGTTCACCTGTCGAATAGTGGGTTCTTGAGCAGGCGACCGGCGCGTCAGCCGAACTTCGGTTGCTTTGAACTCCTCCAGGTACAGAATGACGTTTTCCAGTTCGTTGACTGGCGCGGTTGGTTTGGGAGGAATCGCGGGACCACCCCGGCGCGAGTAAAGATTGATGGTTTGGGTTCTCGGTTGAATCTTGCTTTCGATTCTGACGATTCCCCGCACCGTTTCGAAACTGCCGTTTGCGGTGACCGTTATGACAGGATCGCCCACGGCAGGCAGCCAACGCCAGAAGTTCGAGAGACAAATCGTTAGGATGCCCAGCATAGGACCTGCGGCCAGCAGACTGCGGATGCGAGGAGGGAATGCTTTCAATCGGTTTCCTTGAAGGTGCCTCGGTTGAACGACGAGCGATGAAGGTTTGCGGAGCCGGAAGCGCGCCGGTGCAGGCGGATAGCCCTAAGGCAAACGCAACAGACTTCTCGGATCGAACCGATATACCAGTTGAATTCCAACCATGTCGTCACGAGGTTCCAACGCGGTCACCGTTCGATTGAACTGGTAGGAACTTTTCACGAGCAGTTTTTCCGAAAGATGGTATCCCAGGCCGAGCTCGAGGCTGTAACGGTTGTTGTCGAATCGGGGTCGCTCGCCGTTCGTGATGCCACTGCGCAGGCGGTCAAAGTAAAGTTGATTCCATCGGCCGGCAAGGAACAATCGCGGAGTTAATGTGTGCTTCAACTCCAGGAAGTAGCCTGCCGCTCCCAGCCGTTGTGAGATTCTCGGCACCTTGAAATTGGCGAACATCAGTTCGCCCTGCACTTCGAGGTGTCGCAGGGTGACTTGAACATCGGCACCCACGGCTCTCTGCGTAAAATCACGCCAGAACGTTCCGGCTGGCAGTTGGGAAGTGATCGACGCATCCAGATATGGACCCGAGGTGAAGGAAGCGCCGACGCGAAACCGCTGAAACGGAGTAATCCCACCGGCCGCGACCCACTGGGGCCGCTGTCCGGGTCGGCCCGGGTTCAACGGATTAGATAGGGAACTGTTCACCAGTGCGAATCGGTAGTCGGCTTTCGGGACGCTGCCGAAAGCCATCAGTCCGGTGGGATAGGCAAAGTTGAGCAAAGGCAGCCAGCCGTTTCCCGAGTCGCCGCTGGTGGTATAGCCGGGCAAAGGTTGTGTGCGCGCCTGCCAGCGCAGAAAATCGTAGCTGGACGATGGCAACTGGTTCGACCGGATGGTTGTCCGATGTGTATACATCAACGGAAAACCGATCAAAGGATTTTGATCGGCGTAGTTGCGCGTCAAAAACTGGCCGAACGGATTTCCAAACTTGCCGGCCTGCAGATTCAGCCCGGTGGGCAGCCTAGTGCTGTACCGCAAGTAGCCCTGCAAAACCCCGGCGGTCATGGTTTGCCGGAGCTGCGGGTCGTGGTGGTTCAACCCCTCGAGGTGGCTGATCCGTCCTTCGTAGAAGGCGAACAGGCTGGGTGTCAAACGGTAGGAAGCGATGAGCGCCGCTTGTCCATTCAACCGAACATCAGATGCCGGGTACGAGCCATTCGGCCGCTGAGTTCGTGTGAAAACGCCATCGGAGATCACCTGGAGGCCCAGGCGATCTTCAGCCAGCGTCCATTGAGCGGCCAACGAAATAACCACGGAGAATAGTAAGAAACGCACAAGTCGCATAACGTGAGTTTGTGAACTTTGTCTCTGGTGAAATTTTGACACAGCCCACAGTGCTTGGCAACAATACAGACGATCAATACAGACGATCAATACCCCAGTCCAAGCGATCTCGAGACGATTGCCCCATTTTGGGGGAACGAGGTATTCGATTGCTTCACGCGCTTCAGATGCTGACGGGTGGCCTGTGTTGCTTTCGGCGCAGGGAACCTTTGAAGGTCAACCGACGATGGCGTCTGGCGGGGATTTCGGCCCTTGGCCTGATTCTAAGGCTAGCCGGGCTGGATTGGGGGATTCCGACCTAGGATGCGGAAACCTTCCGGGAAGCTCCAGGGCTCAGAGTGTCGTTTCATCCGGATGAAGACAATTTTCTATGGAACCTGGTCCGCGTACGGGAGGAGAACCTGGATTTTGCCGTTACTGACTTTCACTGGGGCACGCTTCAGTTCCACCTCATCACGCTAGCCCTGCTGATGGCGCAAGTGTTGGACGTGGTGTCGACTCCCTGGAGGGAGAGTTTTGTCGGTTCTCATCCCGTCGAGTACACCCGAATTTTTGTCGCGGGGAGGCTGGTGTCAGCGATCCTGGGAAGTTGCTCCGTGCTGGTGGCCTACGGCATCGGAAAACGCTTGCATGGCGCCCAAGTCGGGCTGGTCAGCGCACTGATTCTGGCGCTTTTGCCGCTGCACGTCGTCAAATCGCACGACCTTACCGCTGACATTACGATGGCATTCCTGGTGTTGGTGACCTTGTGGCGGCTGCTGATCGCTATGAAGCAGCCCACTGTTTCAAATCATCTATGGGCTGGGCTAGCCGGCGGACTCGCCGTAGCGGCAAAGTACAGCGCCGTTTTTCTCCTGCCTGCCGTTGTCCTTACGCACCTGGTTGAGCCCTCCGTGGGTTGGCGCAGGAAAGTGGTCTTCTATGTGGGAGTGATGCTGGGCTTTTTTCTGGGTGAGCCTTATGCATTCTTTCATCGCCAGCAATTCTGGAAATCTGTAGAGCCCTATCTCCAATCAGGCACGCTGCCTGACTGGGCCATGCCCAGCCCCGCGGCACTGCTGGGGGTGCAGGCGATGGGCTTGGCGATCTTTGGCCTCGGAATTCCACTGACGCTGGTTCTGCTGAGTGCGGGAGCTCGAGTTCTGTTGCCGTATCTGCCCTCCAAAAGACCTCTCGCAGTTCTCTCTGGATCGCAGTCCGATTCAGCCACCGGCCGACGGTTTGAAGCAACTCTCTCCAATCTTCTTTTTCTCGCTGGAGCGTTCTTCGCTTGTTCGATCCTCGTCCTGAGGCAGCCCATGCTGCGTTACACCCTGCCCCTTGCAGTGCTGTTGGTCTTTCCAGCCGCGAGCTCTCTCTGGAAGATGTCGACTGGACGTGCGGGGCGAGTGCTGGCCGTTGCTGCAGTGTGTTTGACCGGAATGCTCACTATCCTGCAAGTGAGGGTCTTCGTCCAGCCGCATCCTGCCAATCAGGCATTCGACTGGGTGCTGCGGCATGTTCCACGCGGAGCGAGCATTCAAAAGGGATGGCCGGGTTTGCCACCGCTGAGTCCGAAGAAATTTCGAATCACCCATTTCTCCTATCGGCCCCTCACACCGGAGTTTCCGGAGTACTTCGTGGATGGAACCGGCAGGGCACGCTTTCCAGACTATGTAATGCTCGACAATCTACCGACTGTGGCCATGCCGGCTGTGTTTTATGACGAGCTCCGGCAGAACTACGACCTGGTGGCTGAATTCCGCCAGCCGCCACGACTCTGGAAGTTTGAGCTAGCTGAATGGAATGCGCCACATGACTGGAAATACAGTCATCCGGAGATTCGTGTTTATCGCAGGAAGCAATAGGGAGTAACCAGCGTGCTGGTGGATCAGGATGCGACCATGATCAATATCAAGCGCATCGGGCCATGGACGCCCTTAATCAAGACCTTCTCAATGTCGGCAGTTCGGCTGGGACCTGTGATGCAGGTGAGGGCGCTTCCGGGAAGTCTTGTTCCATGGGTTCTTTGAATCTCCAGGAACAGGTCGGCCATGTTGGGGAAGATCTGCTCCGGCGCTGCCAGCACGACATGTATCGATGGCAACAGGCTGATCTGGCGGCTGGCTTGTGGCCCGGCAACCGTGACGATAGTTCCAGTATCGGCAATCAAATACTCCGCGCCGGTGACTGAAAGCTGAACTTGTGCCATGAACTTCCGCAGGCGGGCTCGGTCGAAGGAGTTCTCAGACTCGATGTCTTCCAGCAGAAGGTTCACATTGGGCAGCCGAGTTTCCAAGCCCTCCACGACCGCCAAGCGCTTGCAGATTTCATGCTGAGAAACGGCGACATTGCTTGATGCTGAAGACTCGATCACTTGAGCCAGCACGTCGCAAACTGAAGTGCCGCTTTCGCAGAGGTGGAACTCTCCACTGACGAGCTCGAACTCCTTCTGAAACTTCCCCACTAGCCCGTCACGAGAGCTGACAGAGGCGAATAGTTTGCCGAGATCGCTGGTTGTGGCTGAGTGCCCGTGGTGATGCACCGGCCGCGGCCTCTTCAAGGCACGCCTGATTTTTCCAAGGATCTCTGCACGCGAACCAGACATGAAACTCCTCAATGTGACTTAACCGCTTATGAACCGCTAATCAACGCGAACAAGCGCGAATTTGTGGGAAGTTGCTTCGAGCTGATGGTCCCGGATCCCAGTTTCGTGGGTTGAAGCGTCCAAGGCCAATGAGCATGTCATCGTTTCTCTCGCTTGCGTCATTTCCGTAATTCGCCGTTGATCCTTACTCTTCAGAGCTTCTATGATCTACCGCTAATGAACGCTAATAAACGCGAATGAGGCCTAAGACGATGCTTGTCGCATCACTCGGTCTTTTTCGAGGACGACTCGTTCCCATTCTAACTTGGGGTGTCTGAAATTCAGGATCAGTCCAAGTCTGAACCCTGAGATCTTTAGGTAGTTCAACATCTGCCCTCTTTCGTAGTGACCGATTGCATCGACCACCTTTGCTTCAACCACGATAGCCTCAAAGGCGATTAGGTCTGGAACGTATTCGCCTACCTTGATGCCCTTGTAGACCACTTCGTAGTGAGCCTGCTGCAAACAAGGAATTCCCGAAATACCAAACTCGACTACGAGGGCATTCTCGTAGGGCTTTTCGTGCAAGCCATGCCCGATCGCGTTCAGAACCTCCATGGCGCATCCGACGATTCGGTAAGCTTCATCTTTGAAAAGCAGAGTTTCGCTTGCGTCCATTAGTGAGTTCCGGTGCACTGTATTCTGAATTTGCCTTCATTTGCGTTTATTGGCGTGAATTCGCGGTTCATTGTTCTCGAGTTCCTTCCAAAGGGTCTTGAACGATTTCTTAGCCAGGGGAGGGAAGTCGCGAGTTTCCGTCCAGCCCGGTACCTTGATCGGTCTCGCCTGCCGCCCGCTGAGTTTGAGGACCCAGCGCATGGTACTTGAGCCCAGACGATAGAGCATGCTGTCGGACATTCCCGTTAAATACAGCTTCATCGCAAGCCGTTCCTGCCACGGAGTGCCGTGGCTGTCGACGACCTGCTTGCGCAGCCAGAGCAGCATGTGGTGAATATCGATCTTTACTGGGCAAATGCCGCTGCACGATCCGCAGAGGGATGAGGCGTACGGCAGGTCTTTTGCCACTTCAACGCCTTGAAACAGCGGCGTAATGACGGCGCCGATGGGCCCGGAATAAACCGATCCATAGGCGTGGCCGCCGACACGCTGGTAGATCGGACAGGTGTTCAGGCATGCCCCACAGCGAATGCAGAAGAGCGATTCCCTCATCTTTGGATCTTTCAAGATCTCCGTCCGACCATTATCGAGTATTACAAGGTGAAACTCTTCCGGACCGTCAAGTTCGCCGGACCGTCTTGGTGAGCTGATGAGGGAAACATAGCTGGTTTGTTTCTGGCCGGTAGAGCTTCTGGCAAGCAATCGGAGAAACACCGACAGGTCGGCGAAACCTGGGATCACCTTCTCCAAGCCCATGACCGCGATATGAACTCTGGGCATGGTGGTGCTAAGGCGTGCGTTACCCTCGTTTTCAACGATCACAACCGTTCCGGTGTCGGCCAATGCAAAATTGACCCCGGAGATGCCGAGTTCGGCTTGGAGGAATTTTCCGCGCAACAGTTTGCGGGCGACCTCACAAAGCTCTTCAGGCACGTTGGTGTATGGGATGCCGAGTTTTTCGGCGAACAGCTCACCGACTTCTTCGCGCGTCTTGTGCAGCGCAGGCGCGGTGAGATGGGAGGGCCACTCGTGGGCGAGCTGAATAATGTACTCGCCAAGATCGGTCTCCACCGGCTCCAGTTGGTTCTCTTCGAGAGTGTGCGCCAGGCCAATCTCTTCAGTCGTCATGGACTTCGACTTCACCACTGTCTTGGCTCGAATCCGTCGGGCGACCTCCAGAATGTAGTCCGATGCTTCCTTGCCGTCACGCGCCCAAAAGACCTTTCCCCCGTTCCCAGTAACGTTGGTCTCCAGCTTTTCCAGATACCCGTCAAGGTTGTCGATGACTTCTTCCTTGATCTCGTGAGCGCGGTCGCGCAGGGCTTCCCACTCCGGCACTTCTTGAATTACGTGAAGGCGTTTCTGCAGCGCATGATTCGTGGCGAATCGGTAGGTCTTCCGCAGCCGTGGGTTGTTAATGCTGCGAGTGGCGTAGGTTTTGAAGAGTTTAGGAGTGAGGTTCATGGGTTAGAAGTTCGAAGGACGAAAGACGAGCTCGAAGTACGAAGCTCGAATTTCGAACTGGGACACAGAGACGAAGCGCCTTTGTCACGTCAGACAGCGCCGATCGGTGGCTCTGAATAGAGTCTAGAGAGTTGGCGAAGCCAACCGAACTTCGCGCTTCGAACTTTGCCATTCGCACTTCGCCCTTCCCTAAAGGTTTGCACCCAACAAATCTGCCAGGTGCAGGGGCTTTGCGGTAAAACCCTTGCGGCTCAGGTACCCGCCAATCTGCATCAAACAGCTCGAGTCGTTCGCCACAACGTACTCGGCGCCTGTCTTTGCAATGGTTGCCGCCTTGTCTTCAGCCATGGCCGTGGAAATCTCCGGGTATTTCACCGAGAAAGTCCCACCGAACCCGCAGCAGGTTTCCGACTGTTCCATTTCAATCAGTTCAAGACCGCGCACATGGCGCATCAGGTCTCGAGGCGGATCCTTCACCTTGAGCTCACGCAGGAGGTGACAGGCATCGTGGTAGGTGACCTTGTGTGGGAAATGGACGCCTAGATCCCTGACGCCCATGACGTTCACAAGAAAATCGGAAAACTCGTAAGTCTTCAACGTAATGTCGTGCAACAGTTCGTGTAAGCCCGGGTCCTGAAGAATCTCGGGATAAAATATCTTCACCATGCTGGTACAGGAGCCCGAAGGTGCGACGATGTATTGGGAACTGCGGAAAACATTCAAGAATCTCTGTGCCAACGCGACGGCTTCGGCATGGTAGCCGGAATTGAAGGCTGGCTGGCCACAACAGGTTTGTTCGGAAGGGTAGTCCACTTCGGCGCCGGCCTTTTTCAACACCTTGTAGAGGCTCATGCCGACCTGCGGAAAGAATTGATCGGTCAGGCAAGGAATGAACAGGGATACTTTCATTGAGTGGGGAGGAGGTACCCTTCGCTGGAGATGAGAAATTACAGGGCGATTCGAACGCTACTTAATAGCACAAGAATGGAAGAGAGAGAAAGTCTCTTTGCCAATGTTCGAGCGTACGCTGAAAGGGAGCGATGCCGTAGAATAGGGGTCTCATGGATTAGACGAGGCACAACAGCGAGGTAGCTATGAACCGAATTGAAGGCCAGGTAGCGATTGTGACTGGCGGGACGAAAGGCATCGGGAAAGCGGTAGCCGGCGGCTTGCTTGACCAGCGTGTCAAGGTAGTGATTTGCGCGAGAAACAAGGCGGAGGTGGATCGTTGCGTAGAGGAACTGGCGGGCAAGGGGCAGATTGCCGGCACGGTTTGTGACGTCCGCAATCTGGAACAAGTGAAGAGCCTGGCTGCCTTTGCCGCAGAGCGTTTCGGCGGCATTGATATCCTGATCAACAACGCCGCTGTCGGCTTGTTTGCCAGTATCAGCGAGATGACTCCAGAACAGTGGAGCCAGGTGATCGACACGAACCTTACCGGAGTGTTTTATTGCTGCCATGCCGCTATTCCCCATCTGAAGAAACGCGGTGGCGGATACATCATTAACATCAGCAGCCTGGCTGGGAAAAATCCGTTCAAAGACGGATCGGCCTACAACGCTTCCAAGTTTGGGTTGAACGGATTCAGCGAAGCCATCATGCAAGACCTGCGATACGACAATATCCGTGTGAGCTATGTGATGCCGGGCAGTGTCAACACCCGTTTCGGACGGCATGAAGTATCCAGTGATACTTCATGGAAGCTGGCGCCTGAAGATGTATCCCAGGTGGTTGTGGGTCTATTGCAGCACGACCCACGCTGCCTGCCGAGCGCGGTGGAGATGCGTCCATCAAGGCCAAAGAAGAATTGAAGATCGAGGGTTGACGATTGATTCATTGCTGAAATGTTCTCGATGTAAGTCTGTGCTGCTGCTTCTTCAAACCTTCAATGGCCCAATCGTCAATGATCAAATTCTTTGTCAGTCTGTGTCGTACCGCTGTTCCTTCCAGGGGTCGCCGTACATGTGGTAACCGTTCTGCTCCCAGAAGCCCGCTCGGTCGTGATCGAGAAACTCCACGCCACGAACCCACTTGACGCTCTTCCAGGCGTAGAGCCTTGGAACCACCAGGCGCAAGGGCCATCCGTGTTCGGGCGCCAGATTCTCGCCATTGTGCTTCCAGGCAAATAAGACGTTGGGCTCTTCCAAGTCAGCCAGGGGGACGTTCGCCGTGTACCCGTGTTCAGCGTGAACTGTCACATAACGTGCCTGGGGTTGGGGCTTGGCACATTTGAGGATTTCGCTGAACGCAACTCCTTCCCAGAGGTTGTCAAACTTGCTCCAGTGCGTCACACAATGAAAGTCGGCCTTGATTTGGATGCGCGGTAGATTCGTGAATTCTGTGTAACTCAGTTCGAGGGGCTCGGCCAAGCCCACAACGCTGAACTTCCAACGAGCCGCGTCAAAGGATGGGACGGACCCTTCGTGCAGCACCGGCCACTTAAGGGTTAGAGATTGCCCAGGCGGAAGGCGTTTCTGCCGCTGCATTTCTGCTTGCAGTTGCTTACGTTCGTCGTTGTTGTCAAATAGACCCATAGCCGTATGTTGTCCCCTCCTTTGATTTCCGCTAGATTCCCCTTCTGAAGTATTCAATCTTGGAGCCTCTTTTCGATATTCGGTGGGCAAGGAGGAAACATGGCGGGCTGGCTGTTGAAAACTGAACCCACAGTTTATTCTTACGACGACCTGGAAAGGGATCGAAAGACTGTTTGGGATGGTGTCAGCAACAATCTGGCGTTGAAGCATATCCGCCAGGTCCAGAAGGGTGACCTGGCGCTGGTTTACCACACGGGCGAGGAAAAGGCCATCGTTGGCATTGCTGAAATATCCAGCGCCGCTTATCCCGACCCAAAGCAGAGCGACCCGAAGCTTGCCGTTTTTGAGATTAAGCCGAAGCGCAAGCTGGGTCGGGCAGTTGGTTTGGCCGAAGTAAAAGCCAATGAAAAGCTGAAGGATTTTGAGCTGGTGCGAATGGCCCGGCTTTCCGTCATGCCCGTCAGTGACACGGTGTGGAAGATTCTAATGACCATGGCTGGTGAGAAGTAGGCCGCGTTCGCGGCTTTCCCTACTTTGTTCAATAAAGAGTTCTTGCCAAGCGCTGACGGTACTCTTCAGCCAGCTCGCTGCGTTCTCCCACCAGGCTGAAGATCGCCAGCATCGATTTCCGCGCCACTTCGTCGCGGAAGCGCTTGTCTTTTGCGACAATCGCAAGGAATTCCTCCAAGCCTTCCCTATATTGGCCTTCGGAGGCCAGACACGAAGCCAGTCCCAATCGCGCCTCCAGATCTTTGGGATTGGCTGCCAGTCGCTGGCGGCAGGCTGATTCTCCCCCCGCTTCCTTACACTGATCGTGAAACGCCAGCACTTCTTTGAGACGGTCGGCGGCTTCGTACTCCGTGTCGGCGAGCGTAATCGCATCCAGATGCTGGCGCGCCTCATCGATCTGTTTGCGGTTAATCAGAAGTTTCGCCAAGCCCAGATGCGTGGCTGCATGCCTTGGTTCAGTCTTCAAGACTTCCTGCAACAGGCTGTAAGCTTTGTCTGATTCTCCGGATTTGAGTTCCTCTTCAGCACTCGCATAAAGCTTTTCGGCCTGGCTGGGGCAATGGGGCGCCAGGAATTTTCGAATCGAGGCTTCAGGATAGGCACCGACGAACTGGTCTGCAGGACGGCCATCCTTGAACAGAATACAGTTTGGAATGCTTTGGATTCGAAACTGCATCGCCAATTGCGGATTCTCTTCGGTATTCACCTTGGCCAGGACGAATAGCCCCTCGTATTCAGCAGCCAAACTTTCCAGAAGCGGCCCCAGCGTCCGGCAGGGGCCGCACCAGGAGGCCCAGAAGTCCACCAACACCGGAGCCGTTTTTGAAGCTTCGAGAACGTCAGTTTCAAAAGTTTCCTGGCTAACATTTTTTACCCAGGGATTTTCGGCGCTTGCCATGGTTTTCTTGACCTCTGCGCGACCTCTGAGGAATACAGCCGGAACCTGGATCTGACGATGAGTCTTTTGGGCTGCGAGATCCAGAGGCAGCCTCCATCCACTATGTTAAGCGAAAAGATTTCCACGAGTTAGGCTCTTTTTGAGTATTCCGTTGAGGGAACAGCAGCAACGCTTCCGCGAGGTTGAACACGAAGGTGATTTTCCTCAGGGCCTAAAGTTGAGCGGTGGCCAGGGTACACAGCTTGTAACCCCGGGATGGAGATGTTACGATTTGTTCGAATTTACAAGGTTTTCAGAACAAGGAAGGCTCTTATGAAGAACATCGTCTGGCTTGCCATACTGATGATATTTGCGGGCATCGCGCCGGCTCACGCGGCGGCTCCAACGCTCTCAACCGATGGCCAAACGCTGAGTCTCTCGGCTGAAAACCAGACCTTCGGGCAAGTAATGGGCTTGTTCCAGCGCCAGATGGGATTGGAGATTGATATTCCAGGCGATTTGAACGGCCTGCGGCTGCCGTTGGTCGAGATTAAGAACCTGAGCATGCGAGAAGCTCTGCTCAAGGTGCTCGAAGGCAGTAACTATGATTACATTCTGGTTGCGATGCCAGGTCAGCCAGATCGAGTTCGCAAACTGGTGGTGCCGGCCAAGTCGGCCAGGATTTCAGCCACTGCGAGTGCCGCTGCGTTTCGTTCAACAAACCGCCCATTGGAGGATCCATTCGGCGGCGGCGTTGAGACGTCCTTCGAAGACAACTCCAATGTACAGCCGGAGCCGGTTCCAACGGCTCCGGCTCAGAATCCGCCAGTTCAGGGTTTTGTGCCCGGCCAACCCGGAGTGCAGCCGGTTCCAGCCAATCCCAATCAACCCGTCGGCGTCGCTCCCCAACAAGCGCAGCCACAAGGGCTTCAGCCCTTCAATCCCTTTGGGAATCAGAACAACCGGCGATCGCCTTACTAGGATCCGTACAGAACGGCAGATGCAGGGACCTTGCCTCGGCCACCTGTGCCACTGCTGAACAGGTGATGCAGTATGGAAGACAAAGCGGCTAGCCTCAATCGCCAAGCCTACCACCACTACCACATACTCGAGACCTTCGAAGCAGGCATGGTCCTGCAAGGCACCGAAGTAAAGTCAATTCGTGAAGGCAAAGTCAATCTCAAGGACAGCTATGGTCTTGTAAAGAACGGAGAGATCTGGTTGTTAAACTGCCACATCAGTCCCTACAGTCACGGCAACCGGATGAATCACGATCCGCTGCGGACGCGGAAGCTGTTGTTGCATCGCAGCGAGTTGCGTAAGTTGATTGGGAAAACCACTGAAAAGGGGCTGACGCTCGTGCCGACCAAGATCTACTTTCATAACGGTCGTGCCAAATGTGAAATCGCCCTGGCAAAAGGCAAGAAGCTCTACGACAAGCGCGAAACCGAAAAGCGAAAAACGGCAGATAAGGAAGCGCGCCAGGCTGTGAAGGAGCGCAGGTAACGTGGCGGAAAGGTTTGAACTCAGAACGCGCCATCAGTTTGCCGGGCTTATTGAGCGGCGAGACCGGTGGGTTCTGATGAGAGATCAACCGGATGCAAGGGCACGCTTTGAACAGTTGACCGGTCTGGACTGGGCACAACATAACTATGGTTTGGACACAGGCGCAAATGTGGCACTCTGGCAGGCTGCGACGTCGGATCCTTCAGGCGTATACAAGCTGCAGGCGCACATCGCCGCTGTTCAAACGATGCTGCGCCTTGCTGACGAGAAAGAGTTTCTCTGCGGAGACGATTTGCTGGAGTTGCATCGCGCGCTACTTTTAGGTGTGGACGCGCAGGCTGGACAGTTCCGGCAGCAGAGTGCAGCGCCATTGGCTCCCGGACATGAGCCTACCGAAGCTGAACTGGTTGGACCGGTGATTATCAATGCCCTGGGCTGGTTCCAATCGGAAAGCTTTGCGCAAATGCACGAAGTCGAGAAATCAGCTCTGATGCTCATCAAGCTGCTTGATATCCAACCCTTTGAGGAGGCCAACGGGCGAATCCTGCGGGTATTCTCCAATTTCTTTTTGCTCAAGGCAGGATATCCGCCAGCTGTGATCCCCGCCAGCCGAGGCAGCGAGTATGTTCTGGCGGTGCAAAGTGCTCTTCGGTTTGAGACTCAACCCATTATTGACCTGATTGCCGACGCCACCGACAGGAGTTTGCGCTGGTGCCTCGGCGAGCCCCCGGCCCCTCCCAAGCTCAAGGTGTTGTCCCATTGACATCACCCGCACCGATTTTGTTGTTTCCCTTTTCTCAGTTTTTCTGTTGAATATCGCCCGACCTATGAGGCGACACTCCTACGGTTTGCACTGGGCTGCTCCCGCGCAATGTCTCCTTGCTGGCCTACTCTTGAATTTGTTGATTGCAAGATTCTCGAGTGCTCAGGGTATCCTTCCAGTTTCTGACCCCGACGATTCCCAGCTGTGGACGGCGGTTCAAGTTGCCATTCCCCTCAAGGAGCAAATTGACTTGATTGTGTCTGGCACGCTTCGACTGGGCAGAGACTTCAGTCATCCTATTTATGAGACGGGTGGAGCCTCGGTGCGGTTTGAGCTGGGCCGGTACTTCGCCCTGTCACCGATCTATCAATTCGTTGCAACCCAGTACTATCCTGGGGTCCACACGCGCGAGAATCGGCTGTCGATTAACGGTGTGGTCAGCGTTCCCGTCAAATGGTTGGTTGTGGACAGCATGCATCAACTTGAACAACGCTTCCGCGAACAGGGGTATTCGAATCGCTACCGAACTCGTTTGCAAGTGGAGTGGCCTCTTAAGTTTCACGATGCCGACTATCGCCTCTTCGGCTGGGAGGAGGTCACCTATGATTGGAGCCCTCGTGCCTGGACTCGCAATCGTATTGCGCTCGGCGGCGGAAGGCGGCTGAGCCCGAAACTTGCAGTCGATCTTTTTTATTTGAAACAGAACGCAAGCTTGTCGCGACCGCGTGACGTCAACGCACTCGGAATCACATTTCGAATCCGGATTGATCGGCCGATCCATCATTTGCCATAGAGTCTTGTGCCGTCGGCAACCGCCACTCGAACCTTCATTTGCGTCGACCTGCCTGAAGCGCTTCGTGTGCAAGTGGAAGCGTTGCAGCGGAGATTGGTGGGCCTGGGCGACAAAGTTCGCTGGTTGAACCCGAGGAATATGCATCTTACGCTGAGGTTCTTGGGTGAGATCTCACGGCCTCAGGTTGAGACTGTTTGCCAAGCTATGCGCTGCGCTGCCTCCCAAGCGGAAGCATTTCCTATCCACCTTTCCGGAACAGGCTGTTTTCCGTCTGCCCGCCGCCCCAGAACCTTTTGGATCGGAGTGTCCGATCCGTCGAACTTGATTCGTCTATTTGACACGATAGATCACGAGTTGGTCTCCGCTGGTTTTCCAAGGGAGACGCGGCCTTTTTCGCCCCATTTGACTATCGGACGAGTCCGGGTTGATCGGTCGAGCGCCAGATTGGGAGAGGCGATGGGTGCTGCCGACTTTGACGCACCGCCATTTCAGGTCTCCGAGGTAGTCGTGATGAAAAGTGATTTGAGCCGTTCTGGAGCTGTTTACACGCCCATCGCCAAGCTGAGCCTGCGGGAAGCAGACCGTATGAAGGTGCCCTCCTGAGTCCACAAAGGGAGCTTGAGGTATGTATTTGCTGGCGAGGTGCGGCCAACCCCATCAGGCGTAGATTCCCGGTGCCTCGTGCCCAAGCTTTGCGACGTACTCGGTGTATGAGCCGGGATAGACGATCGGAGAGCGATCGACGCCGCTTTCGCCTCCCAGCTCCAGGACGCGCGAGCTGAGACCTCGAAGGAACATGCGGTCGTGGGACACGAAGATCATGGTACCTTCGAAGTCTTTGAGAGCTTCGACCAGCATCTCTTTGGTGGCCAGGTCCAGATGGTTCGTCGGTTCGTCAAGCACGAGAAAATTTGGCGGGTTGTAGAGCATGCGGGCCATGGCCAGGCGGGATTTCTCGCCGCCCGAAAGCGCTCGAATACGCTTGTCTACATCGTCTCCGGAGAACTGAAACGCTCCAGCAAGTGAGCGAAGCGCTCCCAGGCCATCCTGTGGGAAGTCTTCCTGGAGCTGTTCGATCAGCGTCAGATCCGGGTCGAGCACATCCAAGGACTGCTGTGCGAAGTATCCCAGGTTGAGGCTGGCTCCGAGACGTACCCTTCCGGAATCGGGTTCGGTTGCTCCGGCAATCATCTTCAGCAACGTGGTTTTGCCCGCGCCGTTCTTTCCCATGACTGCCCAGCGTTCTCCCCGCCGAATCGCAAGATTGAATTTGTCGTAGATTATCCGCGGTCCGTAGCTCTTGCACAGATCCTCAATTACGGCGACCTGATCGCCAGAGCGAGGCAGGACGCGAAAGGTAAATCTCACCACCTGTCTCTTCTTAGGTAGTTCGATCTTGTCGATCTTGTCCAGCGCCTTGATGCGGCTCTGCACCTGGGCAGCCTTGGCCGCGTGCGTTCTGAATCGGTCGATGAAGCGCTGTTCCTTGGCGAGCATGGCCTGCTGTCGTGCGAAGGCCGCCTGCTGATTGGTTTCGCGAATGGCTCGCTCTCGTTCGTAGAAATCGTAATTCCCGGAATAGGTAACGATCTCGCCGGAATCGATTTCTGCAATCTTCGAGATGACACGGTTCATGAACTCGCGGTCATGCGAGGTCATGAGCAGGGAACCTTCGTAGGACTTGAGGAACTGTTCGAGCCAGATAATGGACTCGAGGTCGAGGTGGTTGGTGGGTTCGTCCATCAGCAACACGTCCGGACGACCTAGCAGCACTCGTGCCAGCGCAACGCGCATCTTCCAGCCGCCAGAGAGCGCGCCGACGTCGCCCTCAATCTGGTCGTCCTTGAAGCCAAGACCGTGCAACACCTCGCGGGCCTGCGCTTCAAGCGCATAGCCGCCCAGATGCTCATATTCTTCCTGGACATGGCCAAAGCGTTCGAGGATTCGATCCATGTTGTCTGCTTGCTCAGGGTCCTCCATCGAGCGATGTAGATCCTCAAGCTCATGATGCAGATCGCCCACTCGGCCGCTGCCGGCAATGGCTTCGTCGATCACCGAACGTCCCTTCATCTCCTCGACGTCTTGACGGAAGTATCCAATGCTCAGTCTTTTCGGAACGGAAATCTCGCCTTCATCGGCGGTCTCCTCTCCCATAACCATGCGGAACAACGTTGTTTTGCCCGCGCCGTTAGGGCCGACCAATCCGACCCTCTCGCCCGGATTCAACTGAAAGGAGGCTTCGACGAAGATCAGTTGCTTTCCATATTGTTTGTTGATGTTTGAGAAAGAGATCATAGAAAAGGAAAGGTATCAGAACTCGATTGTTGTCGGAACATTTGCCAGAGTGCGATGAAGTGCAGCGAATTCCACCTTAGTCAAAGGGGGCGGCGGCGTAGGTGAAGTCTCGAGAAGACTTCACGCGGCCTCGCCACCTTGGGGGTTGTCCCGCAAATCAGGGAACGCTTTACTTCGTTGCGCCGGCCTTGCGAGACAACCCCCGGTGCCTTCGGCGTTCCCCCTTTGTTAAGGAGGACTATTCTTTCGTCGCGACCACTATTCGCGTTGAGGTTAGGGGCAACTACCTTGCGCTACGCGGGGCTGTCCGGTACACGATCTTGCCGCCAACGATAGTGTATAAAACGGTGGCCTGCGGGATCTGCACCGGTGGGATTGTAAAGATGTCCCGGTCAAGCACCACGATGTCGGCCAGCTTGCCCGTTTCCAGGGTGCCCTTTTTCGACTCGTCGAAGGAAGCGTAGGCGTTAGCGATGGTGTAACTCTTCATCGCCTCCCCAACCGTGATCTTTTCCTCGGGCACCCAGCCATGAGGATTGCGATCGTCGAGGGTGCGGCGCGTCACTGCCGCATAAACTCCCAGCAACGGATTGATCGGAGCCACCGTCCAGTCGGAGCCAAACGTCAGCCGCGCGCCGTGGTCGAGTAGTGACCGGAACGCATACGTTGTCTTGATTCGTTCCGGCCCGATTCGTTTCCCTGCCCAGCGGCCGTCGTCAATACAGTGATAAGGCTGCATGGAAGGAATGACGCGGAGCTTTGCGAAGCGCGGGATGTCCTCCGGGCGCAGATGTTGGGAATGCTCGATGCGAAAGCGCCGGTCACGCGGACCATTGGCCTTCGCCACCGCTTCAAACAGGTTCAGAAGCAAGTGGTTGGCGCGATCGCCAATTGCGTGAATGGAAAGCTGCAACCCTGCTTTGTCTGCGGCCAGCATACGCTCTCGCATCTTGTTCTCGGGTATTACGTCGTTTGCCAACAGGCCGGCGGTTTTGGGGTCGTCGCAGTAAGGTTCGAAGAAGTAGGCCGTCGTCGATCCCAGTGATCCATCCATGAACGCCTTGAATCCACCCAGTCGCAACCAGTCATCCCCGGCGCCGTGCTTGCGAATCCAGTCGGCTTGTCTATCCCAGGCCGACAGAGGAGTGCGCGCAGTGATGCGAACAGTGAGCCTGCTTTGTGCCTGTGCGCGGCGAAAGGCCTCGAAGGCGCTCCAGGAAGTGATGTCCTGCACAGACGTCACGCCAAATCGCGTCGCCTCCTTTATGGCGGCCCGAACGGCTTCGTCTTCCTCCTGTGCTGTGGCAGCAGGGATGAGCCCGGAAACGAGGGCTTGCGCCGAATCTTTCAAGATGCCAGTGGGCTCGCTTGTCTCGGGATCACGAACGATCATGCCGCCGTCAGGATTGGGAGTTGACTTCGTGATTCCGGCTAGGCGCAGAGCCAGACTGTTGGCAAGGCTCATGTGTCCATCCAGACGGTTGACAAACACAGGGTTTTTGGACGCGACCGGATCGATCAGTTCTTTGGTTGGGAGCTTGGCCCCAGGCCACGCTTCGTGATCCCAGTCTCCGCCCGTTATCCATTGCCCGGCGGCCAACGTTTCAGCGCGCTGCCGAAGACGCTCGGCAAAGTCTTTCTCGTTGAGCGCGGGCCGCAGGTCGACACTTCTGAGCTGGAAGCCTCCATCCAGAAAGTGTGTGTGATTGTCGATGAATCCTGGAACCACCAGTCGCCCCGGCAGCTCCAGCAACATCGTCTTCTCGCCTCGCCACTTCAAGACTTGAGCTTCGCTCCCAACCGCTGCAATGCGATCTCCCTTAATCGCGATCGCCTCGACCGAAGGCAGAGAGGTGGAGGCTGTCCAGAACTTGGCTTTGGTCAGGATGAGGTCAGCCCGCCCTTGGGCAAATAGAGGAAAGCTACAAAAGCAAAGGAACAGAAGGCCTAGCAACGCACGCATGACAACTCCGATTGGGTGCAGAACATGTTCAAGCGACAACAAACGCAGGCATCGTAAGGCCGGGATTGCAGATTTGCAAGGTGGAGCGGTGAGATGGGGGCGGGCCGATGTGTCCGCCCCTACAATCAATCGGAATGCGCGCGGACACAGAGTTCACCCGTCGGCCCTGTGCTATACTTTTGCGTCCTGGACCTGAAGGCCCTTCACTCCAACCATGCACCGAATTGCACTGTTGTTCGTTGTTCTGTCTGCCTTGCTCCTCTCCGCCTGTGCCCACCGCTACCGGGTTCAGGGACTCGTACTCGATGTCAATCGCAACGACAAGGTGATGGTCGTCTCGCATCGGGCCATTCCTGGCTACATGGACGCCATGACGATGCCGTTTCGGGTGCGCAGCGCTTCGGAACTTAACTCGGTGAAGCGGGGAGACCAGGTTGAATTCCAGCTCGTGGTGAAGAGACGGAACTCGCTCGCGGAGAAAGTGAATGCCGGGACAAGCGCCGAAGTTGCCAATGTCCAGGGTGGCGCCGCACCGCTGCCTGTTCCAATTCCCGCTGAGAAACTGGCGTTGGGCATGCCGGTGCCGGATTTTCAGTTGATCAACCAGTCTGCGCTCCCGATTCGCCTGTCCGAGCTTGCCGGCCGAATCGTCGCGGTGAATTTCATCTACACGCGCTGCCCGCTTCCGGAAGTCTGTCCGCGGTTGTCGGCCAATTTTGCGCATCTGCAAAGGCGATTCCGCGAGCGAATGGGAAGGGATCTTGTTCTTCTGTCCGTCACGCTGGACTCTCAGTACGACAATGCCTCTGTACTAGCAGACTACGCGAAGCGGTGGGGTGCGGGAGATGGATGGCATTTCCTTACCGGCGACTCAACGGATATCCAGCGTCTCGCGAGCCAATTGGGTCTGGTCTATTGGCCTGAAGACGGGCTGCTGACGCACACGTCGCAAACCGGAGTCATCAGCCGGGATGGACGGCTATCGGCATTGATTGAAGGCTCATCCTATGAAGAGGATCAACTGGGCGATCTTATTGCCCGGCAACTGGAGGTCAGTCATGATTCGAACCGCCACACTGTGGGTCTTGCTCGCTAGCGCGGCGCTCGCCAGCGCTGCCTTCGCGCAGACCAAGACTGGTGATCTTTGCTCCCCACCTCCGGGCAGCGTGCCGCCGTCACTGCCGGCCAAGCTATTAGACGGCCAAGGGAGCGAGTACATTCGGTTTCCGATCACGACCTCGAATCCCAAGGCCCAGGAATTCTTCATCCAAGGTGTTGCGCAAATGCATTCCTTCTGGGCAACCGAAGCGGAGCGCTCCTTCCTGCAAGCGGCTGCACTCGACCCGGAAGCACCCATGCCACAGTGGGGCATCGCCATGGTGGCCCACGGTGAGTTTCGGCCGCGATTTCAGCTCGAAAATGATGGAGGCTCAAAACGACGAAAGTCGTATGAAGGCGCCGCCAAGCGCGCGTTTGAAGCTGCGAGGAAAGCTCGTGAGCTGAGCGCTGTTTCCGGCAAGGCGACACCGCTGGAGAAGTTATACATCGAGGCGATTGCAGCGCGGCTTGATCTGTCGAGCAAGGATCCGAACGCGGGATACATCAAGGGCCTGCGTGCCATCCTGGCGCAGCATCCGGCTGAAGTTGAAGCGAAAAATTACCTGGCGTTGCATCTCATGCGGGGATTCGAAACTCCGGATAAGACACCACGCAACGGGAGCATGGAAGCGGCTGCGCTGCTCCGCGAGTTAGTGAAGGAAGCCCCTGGTCATCCTGGAGCCCACCACTATGTGATCCACGGTTTTGAAGGCTCCACTTTCGCCAAAGACGCCTGGCCAAGCTGCGTACGTTATGCCGAACTGGTTCCCAACATTCCCCACGCGCTGCACATGCCCGGTCACATCTACGCACAGACTGGAAAGTGGGCAGAAGCAGCGAAGTCGTTTGAAGACGCTGCGGCCAACGAACTGGGATATATGCAAGCGGACGCACTCTACACGCGCGGGCATCACGGGCACAATGTGCATTTCCTGGCTTCCACTTACTCTTACCAAGAGCGCTACGACAAGGCCGTTGAAGCTGCGCGCGGTTTGATGGAGTTCAAAGAGAATCCTCGCGAAGCTGCAGCGGTGGACAACTCGCGCACCCCGTTCCGCCAAGGCTGGTTCTCTCTGATGCGGGCGATGGTGCAGAACGAGAAGTGGGATGAGATTCTAGATGGCAAGACCCTGCCAGCTTACGACAAGCCCCGCGAAAATGCCTGGCGGGCTTGGGCGTCGGGCTTGGCCTATTCGGCGAAGGGCGATCCCAAGGCTGCCGCGCAGCAGTTGAAGGCAATGGAAGCCGCTCTGAAGCAGTTAAAGACAAAAACCAAGGGCTCGACCCCAGCCTATTTCAAAGTTGCTCAAGAAGAACTCAAAGGTCAGGTTGCGCTGGCATCCAGGAATGCCGAACGCGGCCTTAAGATTCTGCAGTCTGCCAGTCGCCAGGAACGTTCGCTACGCTATAGCGAACCCACCAACTATCCGAGACCTGTCATCGAGGTCCTTGCGCAAGCGGCCCTGCGCAACGGAAAGCTGGAGCTGGCGAAAGCGTCCTTCCAGCAGGCCTTGGATCAGAATCCTGCCAGCCCCCGCGCTGAACGCGGCCTTGCCGAAACCGTCAGCCGGATGGAGAAGGGAGTGTTGAAGGCAGGGTTGTGAGACAACATGTCTACCGAGAGATACATTGTTCCGTGCGTTTGCCATGTCTGCGACCGCCGATTTGATATCCCGAGTGGCGGGATTTGTAGTGCATGCGGGAAGCCTGCCTGGTCCTTCTGAGACCGCGCGATTCGAATTCATTGATTCTTAGCAGCAGAGCGTTTGTCTGCACTCGCTGCAGCCGAACTGAACATCGTCAATAAATCGAGGAGCTGGAATGAAACATCCCTTAACCTTCGTCCTATCCGGTGTCATCTTTGGTTCTTTACTTGTTAGCCCATTCACCGCCGAGCCCCAGTCGTCTGGGACCCTGACGCCGACGCAAATCATAGAGGCTTTTAGGAAGGTCAGCACCGGCAACCTGGCGGACGCGGTGGAGGAAGCCACAGGCAATGCGGGCTTCATGAATTACGACATGAAGCCAATCTTCAAAACGAAGATCGTTGGACCTGCCAGCACGGCCGTGCTGCGCCGCGTCTTGAAGACCGATGCTCGAACCTATGCGAATCAAGCCTTGCAGATCCTGGATGAGGCTCCTTCCGGAAACATTCTGGTCTATGTCCTGGAGGATGGACTCAACATCGCAGGCATGGGCAATCTAATGGCGACAACAGCCAAAGTGCGCGGCTTGGCTGGCGCTGTGATCGACGGTGGCGTGCGGGATGTGGAAGAGCTCACACAGATCGGTTTTCCCGTGTACAGTCGCAGCATCACTCCGGCAACTTCCGTTGGCCGTCTGGTCAGCGTGTCAAGGAACGAACCGGTGACTTGCGCGGGTGTTCGAGTGCGACCTGGGGACTACATCATGGGTGATTGGGATGGCGTTGTGGTCGTGCCGGTGGAGGCCGTCGCGAAAGTCGTCGAGTTGATCCGCCAGTATGATGAGAAGGAAAGTAAGATGGTCCCGATCATCAAGGAAACCAAGTCGATGCTCAAGGCTTTGGAGAAGTACAACCGTTACTAGAAGCGTTTCTCTGCGGCCTCATGGCATTTAGGTCGCCCATTGCAGTCGTCAAGATTGAATGTGGGAGCCGCTGTCCTCAGCGGCGATACGATGCGACCTTTGTTTGCCGTTGAGGACAACGGCTCCCACTCTCGTAATTGGTTGGCCTGCAGCTTTCCGCTTCAATTACCAACGCTCTCGCAAAATGTCCTCCTTGTCAGCGTGAATCTTGACGGAGGCCCGACCTTTCCAGCGCCATGCTCGGTTTTTGAATATTAACGATGCGCGGCTCCCAGCCCTGGTCGATCTTGGTTAGCGCCATGACATAGCTTCCGGCACCTGCTTCCTGGCTTTGGCGAATCTGTGCTTGCTGTTCGGCTGGGGTGAGATCCCAACCTTGCAGAATTGGGACTAGGCTTTGGATCGATAGGGCGGTCCCTTGCCATTTTGGCGGCATCTCGATGAAGGAGTTCAGTGCGTGCTTTACCCAACCACCTGTTGAGCCGTAGCGTGGCAGGTTTCGTCCGAGGCTGCGATAAAGCAGAAGCACACCGAGGGTGTCGAATCGGGAAGCGACGGGCATCAGTTGAGCCGTATACTCTTTCCAGCATAGACCGGCAAAACAACCGACTCCAGCGCAGAAGGCTTCTTTATCCATTTCTTCGCATTCGGTAGTCCAGACGGGAATGATTCTGGACTTCGGGGCCAAGGCAGCCACGGCGGTCGCAAAACGAGCTGCCGCATCTGACGGCAGGCGCTGTGCTGTCTGGATCGGACCATAGCCAGGTGTCCAGCGACAGAGCGTGTTACCGCAGCCACAGGCCGACGGCGCCGACTGCAAATCGTTGAGAAAAATGCCATGCGCTTCTGGAAGGCTCTTCAGGAGCTTGGAGACTCGTTGCAGATGTGCGTCGAACGCCTCCTGGTAAACGATCGGGACCCAAGGGTAGTTCCTAACAACCTCTCCATCCCTTGGCTCCCCAAGCTTCGGAAAGTGGCGCCGCCACTCAGGGTGACCCTGAAGGCTGGCCATCCACTCGGGGTGAGCCGCAGCTAACGCTGGACTGCGCGCAATCTCGATCCAGTAGTAAACCTGCAATCGTGCCGATCGAATCTGGCGCACTGCGACGCGAAGGTCTTGCGCAGATTCTGGAGTTGCCACAAGAACAATGCTGTTGACACCTTCTGCGGACCAGCGGCGCAGATTGGATGTGCTGAAGGTCTCAGCCCTGCAGAGAATGGCTCGTAGAGATTCTGGTGGAGTTGTTTGCCTTGGGTTGGTTGCAGAAGCGATCTGGAGGAGGCTCCCGGTCTTTCGAACTTCGGGGAGAGGCACTCCTCCCCGGGGCAAGAAGCGCGCGACCAACAGAGTCAGAAAAATGGCGAGCAGCCAACCTTTCCTGTACAGGGCTGTCATTTGCGGTTGGGGGACTTCGAGTAGATCGCTGTTTGGGGATACTCCGCGGACCAGGCGTACCAGCGGCACTGCACACTGTTGATCCAGTTCAGCTCGCGGCCCTTTAGCGGGCCATCAACGCCGCAGCCTGCCAGAGTCCAGCGGGTGCCCGTTTCCTTGTCTTTGAAGGGCGCCGTCTCCGGAGAAATGTCGTCGGCAAAGAATGTAAGCCTTCGGTCGTCGAGCATGGCATTGTAAGCCACTGCCGAGCGCGTTGGGCCGTACCAGAAAACGGCGACGGGAATTGTGGAGAGTGCGTCGGTAAAACAGGCACGCTCGCCCAGTTTCTCCAGTGAAAAAGCCTTCGCCTGGCTTCCTACCAGGACTCCGAGAACCGGGGCCATTGCCTGAAGGCGGTTGTCCACTGTCGCCATGGTTTCCCGAGCCTCGGGGCTCAGTTGCGTGGGCAGCGGCGCCGACGGATACTTGTTGCCATCGTACAGATCGTAGGCGGTTGATTCCGGATGCAACATCAACCAGTGTCCCCAATCGGTCATCAGACTGGGGATGCGCTGAAGCTGGCGGCCTTTCTGCGGACCGTCAAACGCCCTGCCGCTCAGAGCTGACCACAGGGTTCCGTCTCCCCCTCTGACGACCATCACTCCATTGCGCCATCCATAAAACTCATACCCGTAGTCCTTGGGAAAAGCACTCACATAGTCCCCGTCCGCATCGAAGAAAAAGAGGCCATAGGTGTCATTGATAACCCTGGGTACGGACAGAAAGATGCGGAGAGGAATAACGCCGCCATTATGTGAAGCGCGCAGCCAGGCAATGACCCGATCGTCGTTTCGAACCAACCCCTTGCGATGTTGGGTAGAGGCGTATGAGCACGGAGGTTCTCTCAAGGCTTTATGGAGATCTGGCTTCGAGATGATCTTGGGAACCGAACTTTGCGGAAGGGCCCATGAACAAAACGACAGGACGATCCAAAATGAACAGTACCTCAGTGATTTCCGGCGCTGCATCAGACGCTCCTGGAGAACATGTGCCTTCCACGTGCGGTTGGGCAGGAGCCTTTGCTCCATGTGCGCTTTGGTAAGTATACCAAAAGGGAAAGCCCTCAAATGCTTGATGAGTGTAGAATGGGGCAAGTCCTCTAATTTAATTAACCCATGCAGCGAAGACTTTTCATCAGCAGATTGCTCCCGGTAATGGGCACTTGGCTTGCGACCGGCAGTTCTCCACTGGCACAGACCACCAAGAAGATTCAGATTCGTGGCGCCTACGGTTCGCCCAAGACTTTCTGGGAGAAGGGCAAGCGGTTGAATGACTATGGAATCAACGCGCTCTTCGTACATTCAGGTTCCATTGATAACGAATTGATACGCCGGGCCCGTGACGAAGGCGCCAGAGTGTTTGCCGAGTTTGCCACGTTCAACGGCAATGGCTGGCTGACGCGTCGCGTTGGCGAACAGGAGCAGCGCATTGAAGAACACGCTGATGCCTGGCCGATTGACGCAAGTGGCCAGCCTTCGCCTAGGCAGACCTGGTTTCTGGGCGTTTGCCCGACCAACCCGGCTTTTGTTGAGGCCAAGCTTGCGGCACTGCAGCAGCTTGTTACGACTCATCGCCTGGACGGGGTCTGGCTGGACTACATGCACTGGCATGCGCAGTTTGAGGATCCCACACCGCTGCTGCCTGAAACCTGCTTCAATGAAAGCTGTGTCAAGGCGTTCCAGGAACGGGCGCAAATCCAGGTGAGAGGCTCGAAACCCGAGGAGTGGGCGCGCGACATCCTGCGCCGGCACGAAGTCTCATGGAGAAGCTGGCGCACCGCGGTGCTGACAGACTTTGCGCGGCGCTGCCGTGAAGTGATCTGGCAGCATGCGCCCCAGATGATGCTTGGAAACTATCAATGTGCCTGGCGTGATGACGAATATGGCGGAGCGCGCCGGCGAATACTCGGCTTGGATGTTGAACGGCTGGGCGATGTTTTCGATGTGTTGAGCCCCATGACGTACCACGCCCGTTCCGGCCATTCTGTCCGGTGGGTGGAAGAAAACGTCAAATGGCTTTCCAGAACTCTCAACTTGAAGGGTGCGCCTCCTGAAAAACCCAGGATCTGGCCGATTGTTCAGGCATGGAGCGATCCAAAGGGAAACAAAGTCAGCGCTGAGGAGTTCGAGAAAGTACTGCGTTATGGAATTGCGGGCGGCGCGACTGGGGTGATGATGTTTACTCTCGGTGCTGTAGCCGAGGACGATGCCAAGTTGGAGGTATTGAAGAAGGTGTATGGGCAGATGCGCTCCTAACGTTGCGCCATGGATCTCAGCGTTACCATATTGGTTGGCGGGCGAGGTCAGCCTGGAAAGGCTGACGTACAGATTTCGTACCTCGTACGTCAGGCTTTCCAGCCTGACCATTGGGCTGGAACCTACACCCCATTGCTCTTGATCGAATCTGCTCTGGATTCCGGCTTTCGCCGGAATGGCGAGCCAGACTGGCTCGGAACAACCTGTCGAACGTCATACGCATCTTGGAATACTCATGCGACTGAAGCATTCATTCATCATCGGACTCTTGCTGATTGCTGGCGCCATGGCTCTGCGGGTTCTAGCCCAGGCAGACAAAGCCAAGGACGCCAAAAAAGAAGAACCCTACACATTGCAGGTCGATGTTGACCTGGTCAACCTGGCGGTGGCGGTCGCAGGTCCTTCAGGTAACTTTCTCACCGATCTGAAGAAGGAGAATTTCACTGTCTATGAAGATAAGGTAGAGCAGAAAATCACCAATTTTGCGGCCGTAGATGCGCCCTTCGCCGTGGCCTTGGTGCTGGACACAAGCAGCAGCACCGAGGGCAAGTTATCGCGCATCCAGGACGAGGCCATCCGGTTTGTGGAACAGATTCATCGCGACGACGAAGTCATGGTCATCTCTTTTGACGACGAAGTTCATCTGGAAACCGATTTTACTAGCAACCGGCGCGCCATCGAACGCGCCATCAAGCGGACCCGCACCGGCATGAGTACCCAGCTCTACGAGGCGGTCTACCTGGCGCTCGAAGAAAAGCTAAGAATCAAAAGGGAGCGAAAGGCGATGGTGCTGTTTACGGATGGTGTCGACACGTCCAGTCCCACGGCCTCAGCCAAGGAAACGATAGAGACGGCCAGGGAAATGGATGCGTTGATCTTCCCCATTTTCTTTGATACCAGCCGCGATATGCGCCGGCTTTCCCGCGGCGGACCGTTCCCAGGCGGCGGTGGCAATCCGCGTTTCCCGGTACCGGGTCGGGTGCCGGTGGATACCCGGAGTCCACGCCAGCGCGATGACGACGAACAGCGCATGCAGATGGAGGTCCAGAGAGGTCGCAGCTATCTTCACGATTTGGCTGAAGCTACCGGCGGAACGCTTTATGCGGCCGACGGTCTGGACTCCCTTGGCGGGGCCTTTGGCCAGATTGCGACGGAACTGCGCAGCCTCTATAACCTGGGCTACATCTCCACTAACCAGAAGAAGGATGGAAAGTTCCGGAGGTTGGCAGTGAAGGTGGATCGGCCAGATGCGGTTGTGAAATCCAAGAAGGGTTACTTCAGCCGGAAGAAGTAGCGTGATTGGTAAGCCGGTTATTGGCGGCCTGTAGGGTCCGTCACGTTCTTCGACGCACCACCCGCGATGATTTGGTGCGTTGACAAGCGCAACGTACCCTACGGGATATCAAGGGCGGCTGCCCTTGGTCAGAACTTCCAATAAGAACCAAGAGTTTTTCGGGATTTCTGCAGAACAGTCTCAAACGTGATGTCCGGCTTCCAAGGCAGGGACTGGTTCCTCTGACCGGTCAGAACATCCAGGCTCTGGAGGGCGCTTTCCTGCAGTCCTTTCAAGTGGTATCCCCCTTCGAGCAGAAAAACCACTTTGCCACCACACAGCTTTTCGGCCAGCAGCACCAGCGTCTGCGTGATTGCTCCAAAGCCGCTGGGAGTTACTTCCATGCCCGCCAGCGGATCATTGATGTGGGCATCGTAACCCGCTGAAACCAGCATGAAATCCGGGCGGTAGGATTCCGCGATCGGAGCCACCACTTTCTCAAAGATCAGATTGTAGGTTGCATCTCCCGTTCTGGCGGGAAGTGGAAAGTTTGCGGTGAACCCCGCTCCTGCCCCGGTGCCGATCTCAGGAAAATCTCCCGTCCCGGGATAGAGCGGAAACTGGTGAGTCGAAACATAGAGCACGTCACTGCGCTGGTAGAAGGCCTTTTGGGTGCCATTGCCGTGATGGACATCAAAGTCTACTACCAGCACTTTCGACAGTTTGTACTTCTGAAGAACGTACGCGGCGCCGATCGCAGCATTACTGAAAAGGCAAAACCCCATCGCACGGTTGGGTTCCGAATGATGTCCCGGCGGTCGCACGAACGCGAATCCATTGCTGATCTCCCCGACAAACACGGCATCGATGAGAGCCAACAGACTGCCTGCGGCATATCGTGCCACCTCGTAACTCATGGCGCTGGCCACTGTGTCCGGATCGAGCTCAGTTGACGGTTTGCCAGCCGTAGCCTGTATGCCGCGAATGTAAGAGGGTGGGTGAATGAGCTGGAGTTCTGATTCCAACGCCAGCCTGGGTTTCAGTTGAACCAGCTTGTCGCGGTGCGGATAAGCACGGAGTCCTTCCTTGATGGAAATCAAGCGCTCCCTGCGTTCCGGGTGAAAGGTGCCAGTGTCGTGCTGAAGGAAAAGGTCGTCCTGAACAATGCCCGTTTTCATTGGGAGGTTACAGGGGACAGGTTACAGCGGACAGTGCGTTGCGCATTTCCTGTAGCCTGTCCGCTATAACCCCTAACCTATCGGCTTTCGTGAATCCAGCCGCCACCGACGACCAGGTCTGCGTCGTAAAACACGACGGCCTGACCCGGAGTAATCGCGCGTTGTGGTACATCGAAGTGGACGGCGACCGTTCGATCATCCACGCGGCTGACGGTTGCTGCTGCGGCCTCATGTCGGTTGCGGATTTGGGCCTTGACACGGATCGGCTCCGTCAAGGTCTCAATGGAAATCCAATTCACCTTGCCGGCGATGAGAACGCTCTTCATCAGCTCTTCGGGCTTTCCGACCACCACACGATTCGTGGCCGCATCGGTCTGGATCACGTAAAGAGGCTCGCCAACAGCAACACCCAATCCCTTCCGCTGCCCCACCGTGAACTGATGAATGCCACGATGCCTCCCCAACACCGCGCCATCTGGCGAAACGATTTCTCCCGAACGCGCTTTGCCAGCTCCCACGGTTGAAAATTCATCCTCCTGAGAGGCCGTGTGCTCTCGGCTGTCGACATAACTCTCAACAAACGCACTGTAGTTCTTGCTCGGAATGAAGCAGATTTCCTGACTGTCGGGCTTCTCAAAGACGGGCAGTCCATAGTGCTCTGCCATCGCACGGACCTTGCTCTTGGGATACCCACCCAAAGGAAAGATTACCCGGCTCAGTTGAGCTTGAGTCATTTCGAATAGGAAATAGGACTGATCCTTGGTCGCATCGACTCCGCGAAGCAATTCATGGCGCCGTGTGCTTTCGTTGAAACGCACACGGGCGTAGTGTCCGGTGGCCAGCTTGCCAGCGCCAATTTGCGTGGCTCGATTTAACAAATGGTCAAACTTCATGAATGTATTGCAGCGTACACACGGGATGGGTGTTTCCCCTGCCAGATACGACTCGACGAACGGAACCACCACCTCCTGTTCAAAGGCCTTCTCAAAATTGACCACATAGAATGGCAGGTTGAGAAAGCGAGCGACGCGGCGCGCATCATAGATGTCGTCGATCGAACAGCAGGTTCCTGACTTCTTGAACTCTTCCCCGGACTTCCCAGCGGTCGACTCTGCACGCGTATAGTCCCAGAGCTGCATCGAAAGCCCGATGACCTCATAGCCCTGCTCCTGCAACAACGCGGCCGTCGTGGAACTGTCCACGCCTCCGCTCATCGCAACGACGATCTTTTCAGACATTCACATCACCTTTTTTGGGGCACTAATCCTGGGATTGCAGCGCCGTAGTCCTGATGTCTGGCAATGGCGAATGACTAAGTCCTAATGACGAATCAATGACTAATGACGAAATCGGAAAGCAAGCCGCTATTCGTGTTTAGAGCTTCCCTAGTCATTCGGGCTTGGTCATTCGTCATTTAGGTCAGGCTCTGGTGTGCAGCCGTCCTGCCGGCGCAGTTTCCCTGCATCGACTCACGACGCCGGGCAGGATTTCCAGCACTGCGCTGATTTCCTCGCGCGTCGTGTATCGGGACAGACTAAAGCGTACCGAAGAAAAGGCTTCCTCCATGGAAAGCCCCAGGGCCATGAGCACATGCGACGGTTGGATGGATCCGGACGCGCATGCCGAGCCAGTGGAACAGGCAACGCCTGCCAGGTCGAGGTTGATCACCAGGCTCTCGGAATCTGTCTGCTCGAAACGCAGGTTCGAAGTGTTAGAGATCCTCGACGTGAGCCTGCCGTTGAATGCTACTCCCGGAATCCGCCGGGAAACTTCGTGCTCGAAATAGTCTCGTAGCTCACCAATCGACCGGGCACGGCCTTCGAGTTCGTTCTCAGCGAGTTCAGCGGCGGCACCAAGCGCAACGATTTGCGGGATGTTCTCAGTACCCGCTCGGCGGTTGCGCTCGTGAGCACCGCCGAAAAACAGCGGCCGCAGTCGCGTGCCCTTTCTCACGTACAACGCTCCAACACCCTTGGGTGCATGAAACTTGTGGCCCGCTATCGACAGGAGATCGGCCTTAAGATCACCGACGTTGAGGGGCAGCTTGCCGGCAGCTTGCACGGCGTCCGTGTGGAACCACGCATCATGTTCGAGAGCGATCTGGCCAATTTCCTTAAGCGCCTGAGTCGTGCCCGTTTCGTTGTTCGAGTGCATGATGCTGATCAAGAGAGTATCAGGAGTAATCGCTTTGCGAACATCTTCCGGATCGACGAGTCCTTCGGCGTCCACCGGGAGGTAGGTGACGTTGACTCCCGCCTTTTGCAGAGCCTGGCAGGTATGCAGCACCGCGTGATGCTCCACTTGAGTAGTGATGATGTGTTTCCTCGCACGGGATGATGCGTCGGCAACACCGCGAATCGCAAGGTTGTCGCTTTCCGTTCCGCCGCTGGTGAAGATGATTTCATTCGCCTCGGCATTGAGCATGTGGGCCACCTGCTGACGAGCATTGTCCAGCAGGCCCTTCGCTTCCTGACCGAAGACGTGGACACTGGAGGCGTTTCCATACGCATCCTGATAGCAAGGAAGCATGGCTTGCAAGACTTCGGGCGCCACGCGGGTTGTCGCATTGTTATCGAGATAGATCCGTCGCATAGCCTTCACAGTGAGCCCCTTCAGCCAACGCTAGGCCCATCAGTATAGCCCAAAGGCTCCGGGCACGACAGTTCCTTTCTCTGAACGAGCCACTGACTTGCGGATTTCAACCGATGGCCGGTTTGAGCGTGGCAGTGAGCCAGACTAGACTGGAAAGCCAGGTCTGGGCTGTCATGGACCCACCGGACACGCCAGGCGGCCGAGAACAGGCAGCGTCAGGCAATATCGAATATAATGCCTGCGGGAGGACTGGAAGAGACCATCTCAGCGAATACTCCTTGTTTCAGAGGACGCCATGATCGAAGAAACGCTGGCCAAGATTGAGGCTAGACTCCGCAAAGGTGGCATGCTGGCGGAAGAGCAGCGGACCGAGCTGCTCGGCTTGCTATCCACCTTGAAGACCGAGGTCGGAGAACTCTCCAAGACACATTCTGAGCAGGCGCAAAGCATCACCGCTTTCACTGAAGTGTCCACGCATGAAGCCACACGGCAGGAACGGGACCCGCAGCTTCTGCGACTCTCCTTGGAGGGATTGTCGGCTTCAGTTCAAGGGTTCGAGACGTCTCACCCCAAGATGGTGGAGATCGTCAACTCAATCAGCCTGATGTTGTCCAACAGCGGAGTATGACGCCTGGTTTGCAGCCAGTGTCGCCTGTTGCCGTTCCGCCACGGAAGGGTTCTGTCTGCCGGCGGGTCTACCGTATGAATTGGCGCTCTTCATTAATCACCGGGATCAGCAGGGCGAGCTCTGCTGTCAGAGTTTGCCGTCGTTTGCGCGCTGCTGGGTGGAGAAGCTTGCCGGCGTTTGGCAGTAGTCTCAGGTTGGCCGGGCCAATATCAATCCTGCTGGCTCTGGGTTGCCACAACACCGTGGCCGCCACACTGCAAGGTTCTTCAGGAGTTCTCCAACTCGTGAAAGACAAGGCATCCTACCCGCTTGGGCATCACCTTGAAATTCTTGAAGATCCCACACGACGAATGTCCATCGAAGAAGCGATTGCGCCGGAGCGGAGTCGGTATTTCCTCCCGAGTCGAGTCCTGGTTCCCAACTACGGATTTACCGACTCTGCAGTCTGGGTCCGCTTTCGCGTGCTCAACACACTTCCTTCCTCTGCCGACTGGAAACTGCAACTTCGATTCCCGCGTATTCAGGAAGTAACGCTGTATCAGGCCTCGCCAGGCGAGCCTGGGGTGATGAACAGTGCTGTCAGGCGAGCAGGCAGCCTGCTGGCCATGAGTCAGTGGGAAATCCGCCACCGATTGCCGACGTTTGACCTGTTGTTGCCAGTGAACCAGGAACAAACGTTCTACCTGCGTTTCGCCAGCCGCACGATGATGCGGCTCCCGCTGACGCTTTGGTCCCCGAAGGCCCTCATCGACCACAGCCAGGGCGAGAACCTGGGCTGGGGGTTGTTCTTCGGCCTGATGCTGATGATGTTTTGCTACAACGTTACCTTCTATTTTCTGACTCGAGAGCGAAGCTATCTTTTGTTCTCCGGCGCCGTGGCCGCCTATACCTTGTATCTGGCTGCCCTGGACGGATGGACATTTGAGCTTCTCTGGCCCGAATCTCCAGCCGTCAACCGTTTGGCCGTTCGCCTGTCTGGCCCTTTGGCGGTTCTTTCGGTACTGTTCTTCGCCATTTCGTTTTTGGGCACGCGGTTGCACACTCCCCTTATCCATCGAGCCTTCAGGGTTCTGATGCCCGCCTATGGCGTCGCGGCGGTGCTTCCCTTACTGGATCGCAGCCAGATTCTTCCGCGCGGCCTCCATACCGCTCTAGCCGTGCCCGCTTTCCTGCTGGTGTTGCTGGCGGGTCTGATTCGGTGGAGACAAAAGTATCCGCCTGCAGCCCATTTCCTGATTGCGTGGGTCATTTTTCTGTGTGGGGGCATCGTTTTCGCAACGATGCAGGTCGGTGTTCTGCCTGCCAATTCGTGGACTGAGGGCAGCCTGCTCGCTGGAACGATGTGTCTGGTTCTTCTTTGGTCGATCGCCCTGGCCGACCAGGTCAATTCCATAAACCGCGAAAAACAGCAAGCCCAAGCCCGTTTGCTCACCGAACAGGCGCAGGCGCTTCGCCTGAAGGAGGAGTACAGCAGTGACTTGCAGCACGCCAACGACGAGTTGATGCGCATGATCGGAGAGAGAGAGCGTGCTGAAGCGATTCTTGCCGAGAGTGAACAGAAAGTTCGGGCCATTCTCGACCAAGCATTTCAATTCATCGGGCTGATGACGCCGGATGGAACGTTGATCGAGGCCAATCAAACCGCGCTGAGTTTTGCCGGCGTCCGGCGGCAAGAGGTGATTAACAAGCCATTTTGGGAAACACCCTGGTGGCAACATTCCGCCACTGAGCAAGAGCGATTGAAGGAAGCCATCCGAATGGCGGCTTCAGGGCAGTTTATCCGTTTCGAGACTACCCACATGTCGAAGGGAGTCGAGCACATCATTGATTTCTCGCTCAAGCCAGTGCGGGATCCCTCAGGCTCGATCATTCTCTTGATTCCGGAGGGCCGCGACATCACTGGTTTCAAGCGCACTGAGGAGGCGTTGCGTGAAAGCGAAGAACGATTCGCACGTCTTTCCATGGCGTCCTTTGAAGGAATCGCCATTACTGGAGAGGGGATTGTTCTGGACGCCAATCAGCAGATGGCCAGGATGTTGGGTTATGAACTGGACGAGCTGACGGGCATGCAAGTCCTTGAGACTGTCGCCCCGGATTCTCGGGAACTCGTGCAGGAAAAACGCCGCTTGGGCGATGAGGGTCCGTATGAGCACTTCCTGTTGCGAAAGGATGGGTCAACTTTTCCTGTTGAAGTGAGGGCGCAGGCGTTGCCCTACAAAGGCCAGACCGTGCGCGTGACAGCCGTGGTCGATTTGACGCAGCGCCGCAGGGCAGAGGAAGCTTTGCGGACCAGCGAGGAACATCTGCGGCTTGCTCTAGAGGCTTCGCACATGGGAACCTGGGAGTGGATCATCAAGACCAACGAAGTCAAATGGTCAGGCCAGGTGGAGAAGACCTTTGGCCTGAACAAAGGCGAATTTGATGGAAGCTACGAAGGGTATTCGAAACTGGTACATCCCGACGATCGGGAGCGGGTACAGCACACGATTGCCAGAGCTCTGTCTGGAGAGGTAGAACCTTACGTCACGGAGCATCGCATCGTACTCCCAGGCGGTGGACTTCGATGGATTGGGGGCCGGGGCACGGTCTATCGCGACGCTGCGGGAACCCCGGTGCTGATGCGCGGGACTGTCTCTGACATCACTGCTCAAAAGGAGGTGGAGCAGCAGGTTCGTCAGTTGAACGAAGAATTGGAGAAGCGCGTTCAGGAGCGCACGACGGAGCTAAGCGCAGCCAATCGGGAATTGGAGTCCTTTAGCTATTCGGTATCCCACGACCTGCGTGCCCCCCTCCGCAACGTGTCCGGTTTTGTTGAGCTGCTGCGCCGACGAATGGGCAGCGCCTTGGACGAGAAGTCGCTGAAGTACATTGACACCATTACCAACGAAACACGTCGCATGGGGCAGCTGATTGATGACCTGCTGGCATTCTCGCGAATGGGTCGAAGCGAACTCCGCACCGCTGCGGTCGACATGAACGCCCTGGCCAGCGAAGTTCGTGATAGTTTGGCTCTGGAGGCACAGGGAAGGGAAATCGCATGGGTGATTGCAGACCTGCCTCAGATTCGGGCTGATCGCAGTCTTTTGCGGCAAGCTCTTTTTAATCTGGTGCACAATGCGGTAAAGTATTCTCGGCCTCGACCGAGAGCGGAGATCACCATCGGATCGCTCGCGGATGGGAAGCGGAGTGGACAGTACACTTTTTTTGTTCGAGATAACGGCGTCGGCTTCGAGATGAAGCATGCAAGCCGGTTGTTCGCTGTGTTCCAGCGGTTGCATCATTCCAAACAATTTGAAGGTACTGGGATCGGATTGGCCAATGTCCAGCGGATTATCCATCGCCACGGCGGGCGAGTATGGGCTGAGTCGGAGTTGGGGAATGGCTCCACCTTTTACTTCTCCCTTCCAGCGTGAGCGACGGATCCTTCAAGGATGAGAGAGATGACTGTGCCCAAACGAATTCTTCTCGCGGAAGACGACCCTGAAGGCATGGAGTTGACGTTGGCTGCTCTGGCGGAAGCCGGCCTGGCGGATGATGTGGACACCGTCGTCGACGGCCAGGAAGTGTTGGATTACCTCCAGCGTCGTGGCCAATACCAGAGTCGGGAACCCGGCAACCCGGCCGTGATTCTATTGGATCTGAACATGCCTCGAGTCACCGGGCTGGAGGCCTTGGAGCAGATTCGAAGCGACGAGGCGTTGTCGACCGTTCCCGTAGCAGTGCTGACTTCATCAACCGAAGAGTCGGATGTAGCCGCTTGCTACCGACTGAGGGCAAATGCCTATGTGGTGAAGCCCGTGGACTTCGCCGAATTTCTCGACACGGTCAAGAAGCTGGGCGCTTTCTGGGCGAGATTGAATGAACCACCATTTGGGTCGGTGCCTCGAAGGACGACTGAGTAGGCTCCCTGGGGGCACGTTTCGACGAGCGATGGACGCGATCCCGGATCGGCGACTGTCGATGGTTGTTCCACAGAGTGTCTCAGAACCGGCCCGAAAACCCTTCCGCAGCTTTCGATAATCTTCCTCACGTCCGCCCGTAGCACTTGTCATGGCATTCACCCCGACTGTTCTTTTCGAGTCCTTTGATCCGCACGGCCGCGGTTGGGCGTGTGTTCTTGAAAACCCGCAGGCAGTCTATTCTGCCCGGACTCTCAATGAAGTTGTGCCGCTGCTCCAGGAAGCCGACCGGGCGTCACGGGATGGCCAGTGGGCAGCACTCATGCTCAGTTATGAGGCCGCGCCTGCCTTTGACTCCGCCATGGAGGTTCTGGCCTCGAACGACCTTCCTCTCGTCTGGGTGGCAGTCTTTCACGAGGCCTCTCTGCAAGTCCGTGACTTGGAGCCGGGAAATTGCCTGAATACCCAATGGAAGGCTTCGATTACTCAAAGCAACTACAGCAGAGCAATTGAGGACATTCGGGACGCGATTGCGAGGGGCGACTGCTACCAGGTGAACTATGCCTTCCCGATGGAATGCCAGTTTGAAGGGGACCCCTGGGCCTGGTATCGGGCCCTGGGCGCGGCTCAGGGAGCTGGATACTCTGCCTGGATTGATAGCGGGCGTTACCGCGTAATGTCATTTTCCCCGGAGCTTTTCTTCGAACGCCAGGGAAACGTCTTGCGGGCTCGCCCGATGAAGGGTACTGCGCCGAGAGGACGCTGGGCTTCTGAAGATGAATACCAGAGGCAGCAGCTACAGGAATCTGCCAAGAATCGCGCCGAGAATCTCATGATTGTTGACTTGCTGCGGAACGACCTGGGAAGGGTCTCTGTGCCTGGGACGGTGCGAGTTCCCCGGCTTTTTGACGTCGAGCGGTATAGGACGTTGTTTCAAATGACTTCAACGATCGAGTCGCTTTGCCTTCCACAAACTGGGATTGCAGAGATATTGAGCGCGTTGTTTCCGTGCGGGTCTGTAACCGGTGCTCCGAAAATCAGCGCCATGAAACTGATTCGCGATCTGGAGGCATCCCCACGTGGAATGTATACGGGAGCTATCGGGCTTGTTCGTCCGGGAGGCGATTGCACGTTCAGTGTCGCGATTCGTACGTTGGTGCTCGACACCGAGACCGGAAGGGCCGTGTTTGGTGTCGGTGGCGGGATCACCTACGATTCCACGCCCGATGACGAATACTCTGAATGCCTTACGAAAACGCGATTCCTTGCCGAGGAGCCGCCGGTGTTCCAGTTGATCGAAACTCTACGGCTCGAAGACGGAACCTACTTTCTGCTCGACAGCCATATTGCGCGCCTGCTGGAATCGGCAGCCTTTTTTGGATTCATGTTGGATGAGGGCGTGGTCGGGAAAGCATTCGAAAAGATTCGAGTCAAGCATTCCCAGGGAAATTGGAAGGTTCGCCTTCTGGCTTCCGCGAAAGGTGAGCTACACATTGAAGCTTCACCCCTCATACCTTCGGCGAACTGGTTGCGAGTCGCCCTGGCAATGACGCCACTGGATTCTGCCAGCCCTTTTCTTTGCCACAAGACCACGTACCGTACGTTCTACGAGCAGCCGGTGCAGGATTGTCCCGACTGCGACGATCTGATCTTTTGGAACGAACGCGGCGAAGTAACTGAATCGAGCGTTGCGAACGTTGTTGTTGAAATAGATGGACAGAAATGGACACCGTCACGCAGCTCCGGGCTGCTGGCAGGAACATTTCGCGAGGAACTCCTAGGTCGGGGAGAGATTAGCGAGCGCGTTATTCTCAAGGAAGAGCTGAAATCTGCCGAGCGGCTGTTTCTCATTAATTCGGTTCGCCACTGGATGTCGGTTAAATGGGTCGAGCCGTTGAACCCGTGGGCTTGCGTAACGATTGCTGTCGTTTTTGCTTTCTTTCCCTGAGGGGGATTCTGAGGGAGTGGCGGCGGGTTTAGTGGTGTCTAGCGGTGATCTGTTCTCCGCTGACATTTTCCCCATAGAAGCTCGAAAGCAACCTTGATAAGCTACTCGTCTTTTTGTCGCGGCTTGTTCGTGCAGCCCGGATAGAGCGATCGCAGTTGGGCGAACTCCAGAAGACGCGCTGCTTCACCCGAGTGGACCACCAACCTACAGCCTAGTCCTGGATTTCGTGGGTTGCGAGGACGGCACGACATCGATTTTCAGGAGAACCCGATGAACCAACCACAGACTCCAGGTCAGAGACTGAAGCAGAAACTGCGCAGCGGACAGCCAGCTTTTGGGTTGTGGATTACGCTCGGGTCCACAGCTGTGATTGAAATTGCTGTTCAACTTGGTCTCGATTGGGTCTGTATTGACGCAGAGCATGGCGATCTCGACTTTCGAGAAATATCGGGGCATCTGGCTGCTGCAAGCCGCAGCCAGACGGCAACACTTGTACGGGTTCAGGAAATCGAGCAGGGTGTGATCAAGCGCGTGTTAGATCTCGGCGCAGACGGTGTCATCATTCCGCAAGTATGCACAGCCGAAGAGGTGGAACAGGCCGTTCGCTTTGCCAAGTACCCGCCTCGAGGGGTTCGCGGGATCGGTGCCGAACGGGCCACGATGTGGGGCAAGTTCTTGCAGCGGGCGAAAGTCGCGAATCAAGACACGGTGGTGATACCGATCATCGAGCGGATTGAGGCAGCCAGGAATATCGATTCGATTCTCGAGGTACCCGATGTGGACGCGTTGTTCTTCGGCCCGGCAGATTTTTCGGCCTCGGCGGGTTACCCCGGTGAGTGGGAGGGCCCGGGCGTCGCCGACGAGATTCTACGTGTCAAGGACCGGATCCGCAGGGCCGGGATGTCCTGCGGAATAATGGCCACGAGTGCGGAAAACGGAAGAATGAGACTGGAACAAGGTTTTAAAATGTTGGCGATCGGCGGCGATTGCGGCCTCCTGCTGCGCTCGATCAGCGGGATGTTGGATAGCCTTGGCGTGGTTCCAGCTTCCGAGGTGAAGAATGCCTAGACCCTTTCAGGTTGGTTTAACAGCCGATTTTGCATCCGGGGAGGTCCGGCTGTTTGACGATGCAAGGCTTGAAGACCTCCGAAAGGCCGGCATCGAATGTCGGTTTCTGGACCAGCATGAGCCGGTTCTGGCGTCCCATCAGATTCAGGGTCTGGACGCCCTGATCTGTCTAACTCCCCGCGTCACGGCAGATTCTTTTGCCAAATCGGGTGGGCTACTGGCAGTGCTGCGATTTGGTGTCGGTTACGACACCGTCGATGTTGGCGCTTGCACCGAGGCGGGCGTGGCGATATTCATCACCAGTGGAGCGGTCAACTATTCGGTGGCCGAAGCCATTTTGAGCTGGATGCTGGCTCTCGGGCACCATTGCGTTCAGAAGGACCGCCTAACGCGAGAGGGTCAATGGTCGCAGAAGAACCGTTGGATGGGTTCCGAACTGCGACGCAAAACCATAGGGCTTATCGGCCTTGGTGGAATTGGAGGCGCGCTCACTGAACTGCTGAAGCCGTTTCAAACAACCCAACTGCTGGCTTACGATCCCTACGTGACTTCGGAACGTGCTTCAGCCCTCAATACGCGGCTCACCGATCTCAAAGAGCTACTGCGGACGTCGGACTATGTCATTGTCACCTGTCCACTCAACGAGCAGACGCGAGGCTTGTTGGGGGGTAACGAACTGGCACTAATGAAACCGCAGGCTTATCTCGTGAATGCTGCACGCGGCGGTATCGTGGACGAGGGAGCACTGGAAGTTGCGCTGAAGTCGAGACAGATTGCCGGTGCAGCTGTGGACGTGTTTGCTACGGAGCCGACGATCCAGCATCCTTTCTTTGCGTTGGACAATGTCCTGTTGGCTCCCCATGCCATCGCCTGGACCCACGAACTATTCCAGGAAATCAGCCTCATGTGCTGCCAGCAAGCGCTGGCGCTGTCGAAGGGAAATATCCCGGGAGGACTCATCAACCACGAGGTTCGCGAGCGTCCGAATTTCCTCGAAAAGCTGCGCCTCCGGCGGTAGATGGTATGAGAAGGCCAATCTCGCGGAGTACCGATAAGGTCTCCAGTAACTAACTCACGGGCTGAAGCGCCCAATGAATAAGGAGATTGGCCATGACCCAGAATAGCAAATTCGGTG
>Ga0187893_10001689_pt1 | contig 51758 bp, 36 predicted proteins | sample MA1701074metaG_FD_139574 | JGI IMG/M metagenome (GOLD analysis project Ga0187893, IMG submission 139574) | White microbial mat communities from a basaltic lava cave in the Kipuka Kanohina Cave System on the Island of Hawaii, USA - MA170107-4 metaG ... | reverse complement strand
GCCACACGGAACAACTCGTTTCAACGCGCGACCCGCAAACGATTCATCACCAAACACTTCCGCGCAACAGAATTCTGTAGATTTCAATAACGGTTGGAATCTGGTTCGGGACCAGGAGGTCGGTGGTTCAAATCCACTCGCCCCGACCATTCTCCTGATCTGCCGAGCGTTGCATCTCTTTGGTTCAAGTCCTCCGGCGAGGGGCGCCGCGACGGGCACTCTCGGGACGTGGATGGGCAGGCCGAAGCTCCGTCTCCGCGCGTGGTCAGCGGCCGCGCGCGACGAGCAGAGTCAGATCGTCGTGCTGCGACTCGCCGCCGAACTGCCGCGAGGAGGCGGCGATGGCCTGGAGGATGGCCGCCGCCGGGCGGCGGGCGTGTTCGCGAACCGCGCCGACCAGGCGCTCTTCGCCGTAGAGTTCGCCGCAAGGGCCGCGCGATTCGGTGACGCCGTCCGAGTACATCACCAGCACGTCGTCCGGCGACATTTCCACTTCCCGCAAGGCGCAGTCCCAGCTCTCAAAAACGCCCAGCACGGTGGCGGTGGGGAGCAGCTTCTCCGCGGGGCCGCCGGCGCGCACCAGAAAAGCCGGGTGATGCCCGCAGTTGACGTAGCGCAGTACGCGCCCTTCGTCGGAATACTCCCCGAAGAACAGAGTGGCGAAAAAGCCCGGCGCCGCGGATTCGCGAAAGAGCCGGTTGACGGCGCGCAGTTGGTTGCCCGGGTCCCGCGAAGCCTGGGCGCACTGGCTGCGCACGCTGGCTTGCAGGCTGGCCATCAACAGCGCCGCGTACACTCCCTTGCCGGAGACGTCGGCCAGCACCAGCCCCACGCGCCCGCGTCCCAGGTCGAGAAAATCATAGTAGTCGCCGCCGATGGCCTGGGCCTCCCGGCATTCACCGGCATAATCCAGCGTTTTGAGCGGCGGCATCCGCTGGGGAAACAGGTTGGCTTGCACCTCGCGGGCCAGCGCCAAATCGGCCGTCAGGCCGGGCCGTCCTTCAGCTTCAGCTTCACGGCGCTCACGCCGCGCCATGCGGCTGCTGCCCGCCGCTTTGACTAATTCCTGCACAGCGCCCCCACGCATAACGCGGCCATCGAGAAGCGGGGAGTCTCCCGGAGTGCTGGTGGCCAGGCAGAAGCTGTGGGGAGCTCTGGGTAGCATGGCCCTTTCTCCGCTGGGGAGACTCCCTCCATACCACTACAACGAGGGAACAGGCCAATTCCCTTCCAAACTAGGTGTGGACGCCCGCCTGGTAGTTTGACATCGCCCGCAGGTATATAATCCTGCGAAACTTAGAATGAACTCCGGCGCCTTATCCGCCGACGACCTGGTCCGGGCGTGCGCGCAGGGAGGGGACTCTGCGGCCTGGGAAGAGTTTGTCCGGCGATTCCACCGGTTGATCGCCACCGTGGTGCTGCGCGTGGCCCGGCGATGGGATGCCGGCCCTTCCCCCAACGTTATTGACGATCTGGTACAAGACACCTATTTGAAGCTGTGCGCCGACAACTGCCAGATGCTGCGCAACTTTCAGCCCCGTCATCCCGACGCGTTCTACGGTTACCTGAAAGTTGTGGCCGCGAACCTGGCGCGCGACCATTTCAAAGCCCAAATGAGCGCCAAGCGCGGCGCCGGCGTGGTCACCGTCACGGACGACTCCGCGCTGGACCCCACGACCACCCCGCGCGCCCCCGAGGAAGACCCGGAACGAAGAATCCTGCTCAAGGAAGTGTACGCGGCGCTCCACCGGCGCGTTCAAGGTCCCCATCTCCAGCGCGACCTGCAGGTTTTCCGACTCTATTACCGGGAGGGGTTGACGGCTACGGCCATTGCCGCGCTTCCCTTTATCGGCCTCAGCGCCAAGGGCGTGGAAAGCACCATCCTGCGCCTTACCCGTATGTTGCGCGAGGAGATGGCGGGGGGCCGCGGGCCGCAAGGAGTAGCATCATCTTGAAACAGAAGGAAATCGACGCCTGAAATCGTTGTAATGGGTTGTGGAGATGCCGGACGATTTTGAAGAGAAGCTGGATCGGCTGAAGGCAGCGGGCGGGGCGCGCCCCCGCCCGGATTGCCCCTCAGAGACGGAATGGCTGCGCCTGGCCGCTGGCCTGCTGCTTGAGCCGCAGGCGGGCAACCTGCTTGATCACTCCGCGGAGTGCGATGCCTGCGCCATTCTCCTGCGCCAGGCGGCCGAGGACTTTGCGGAAGAAACGACGGAACAGGAAGACGCTGCTCTGCAAGCGCTCCAGTCGGCCCAGCCCGCCTGGCAGGGAGCGCTGGCGCAGGAGCTGGCGGCGCGGTCCCGGGGCGGGGAAGACTTCGAGGAAGAGAAAATCACGCCCATGCCCCGGCCCCAGCCGCGGCCGGTGTTTCGTCAGTGGTGGGCCTATGCCGCGGCAGCGGTCATGCTCCTGCTGGTCGGGTCGGTCACCCTGCGCATGATCCGGAAACCGTCGCTGGACCAGCTCATCGCCACGGCCTACACGGAGCGGCGTACGCTGGAGCTGCGCATTGCCGGCGCCGAGCGGGCTGAGGTTCGGCAGCAACGCCGCGCGGGGTCAACTCTGCTGGAACAACCGCGCGCCTTGCGGGATGCCGCCACGCTGGTCGAGGAGAAACTGAAGACGCACCCGGACGACCGCCAGGCCCTGGCTGGCCGTGCCCGTATCCGGTTGCTGGAAGGCGATTACGATGCGGCCATCAACGAACTCGGCCGGCTGGTGGACGCTTATCCGGACTCTCCCGATCTGCTCACGGACCTGGCCACTGCGTACTTCCAGCGATCGGAAGTCTCCGACAATGCCAAAGACAACGGGGCGGCCATCGAGTACTTGGGTCAGGCGTTGCAGCTGAAGCCCGGCGACCCCGTGGCGCTTTTCAACCGCGCCATCGCCAGCGAGAGAATGGGCCTGTACAACGAAGCGGTCCGCGACTGGGCCGAATACTTGAAGGCGGATCCCGCCGGCGCCTGGGCCGACGAGGCGCGGCGGCGGCTGAGCGATCTTCAGACGCGCATGAAAGAACGCGAGAAGCCGCTCGGATCGCTGCACGTGGACCCCGTGAAAGCGGCGCCACTGCTCCGCGCGCGCGCCGCCGGCGCCATGGCTCCCGGCACGCCGTGGGCGCCCGCGCTCGACGAGGAGTATCTCAGCATCGCGGTAACCGACTGGCTGCCCGCTCTCTATGTTCCGGTCGGCGGCGCCGGGCAACCCGCCGGAGCCACCGGCGCCGCAGCGCATCCGCGGACGTGGCGCCGCGATGCTGCCGCCTGGGAAGCGCTCAGCGCACTCGCCCACGTGGCCCGGGCGCATCACGGCGACCAGTGGCTCACCGACCTGCTGTGGGACCTGCCCGGCGAATCTTCGCCCCCGGAGCGCACGGCCCAGTTCGCCGCCACCTTCCATCTGCTGGCCGGCGCCGCCCGCGCCAACACCTCCGGCGATCCGGACACTGCGCGGCCTTTGGCGGAAGAGGCAGGCCGCTCTTTCCGCGCCCTCGGTTCCCAGGCCGGCGAACTGCGCGCCCGCGAGGCTTATGTGTATTCCCTGGTGCGCGGCCCGCGCGCCCAACGCGCGCAGGAGTGCATTCAAATGACCCGACGGCTGGCCGAAGACGGCCATGGCCGCTATGCGTGGCTGGTGACGCAGGCGCTCACATGGCAAGCCTCCTGCCAGTATGCGATTGGGAACGTGGATTTGGCCCAGCAGCTCAGCGAGAAGGCCCTGGAAGCCACAAACGCCTCTGGCTACGCGGGCCAGCATTTGCGCAGCGTCATGTTCGCGTCCGGGTTTCTCGACTCGGCGGAACGCAATTGGCAGGGGCTGAGCTCGAGTGTGCGCAAGTTCTGGGCAAGTTGGCACAATCCATTCCATGCCTACGAATCGTTTGGCCTCTTGGCTCTGACCGCGGGGGAGGCCGGCCACTGGCGCCTGGAGCAGCCCCTGCGCCGAGAAGCGCTGGGGATGATCGCGCGGACGCCGGACCGTCCTTTTCAGGCGGTGGCCCACCACCGCCTGGCGACCGCGGCGCTAAAAACAAACGACCTCGAGGAAGGCGAAACCCATCTGCTGGCCGCGGACCGGCTCTTGGCCGTACTGGCTAACCAGCCCTCCGGTCGCGCGCGCCGAGCCGTATTCGCCATTGAGCTTGCCGCCTTGGAAATCCAGCGCGGGAAGCTGGAGGCTGCCGCTGCGCATTTGGAAGAGGCCGGGGCCGGCCTGGCCGGCGTGTCCGTGAACTGGACCGTCTTCAACCACCAGCAAACGCTTGGGCAGTTGCACTTGCGCCGCGGACAGACAAAGGAAGCGGAAGCTGCCCTGCATTCGGCCCTGGCCATCAGCGAGCGTTACTTGAGCCAGGTGGAGTCGGACGCGGATCGCTTGGCCTGGGAGCGGGATGCTCAACGCGGCTACCGCGCGCTGGTAGAACTGTACACGCAGAAAGCGGAGACCACACAGCGGGCCCTCGAGGCGTGGGAGTGGTACCGCGGCTCGGCGCTACGGGCCGCGGCGGGCGCCCAGGCCCCTGCCCGCCCTGAGATCCCCCCGGTAGCGGATGCCCTGGAGGCCTTGCGCGACGAAACGGTTCTCTCCTACGCGGTGCTGCCCTCCGGAGTCGTCGCTTGGTCCTTCGATGATCGCGGGGTGCACTTCGCGCGCGTCCCCGTGGAGGAAAAAGGACTGCTCGGCCGGGTGAAGAAGATGGCCTTCCTGTGCGCGGACGGCCGATCAGACCTGACGCGGCTGCGGGAGGAGGGCCGCCAACTCTACGGCGCGCTGGTAGCTCCACTGGAAGGGCACCTCGACCCGGGCCGCACCCTTATCATCGAGCCCGACCTGTTCCTCAGCGAAGTGCCCTGGGCGGCGCTGGTGGATGCGCGCGGCGAATACCTGGGGGAGCGGTTCGCGCTGGTGATTTCACCCGGCCTGGGCTACCTGCGCCATCTGCGGGCGCCGAAGTCCATCTCGGCGGATAAGCCGGCCCTGGTGGTGGGCATGCCGGCACTGGCCGCCGAAGCCGCCGCGCGCTTCCCGCCGTTGCCCGACGCGAACCGCGAGGCGCAGAGGGTGGCCGCATATTTTCCCCGGGCCAGGGTGCTCTCGGGAGCGGAAGTGACGGACGGGGCCATCCGCCAGGGACTGGGGCAGAGCGTGGTGTTCCACTTTGCGGGGCACGCGGTGGCAGGGGTCAGCGAGAGCGGGTTGGTGCTGGCGTCCCCTGCCGCAGGCGGTTCACGAGGGTCGCCGCCGACGGAACGGCCTGCGCTCGCGCTGTTTTCAGGGACGAGCCTGGCTGGGGCAAACCTGGATGGGCTGCAACTGGTGGTGCTCTCGGCCTGCGCCACAGCCGAAACCAAAAAGGGGTTTGGCGAGCCGGATACGCTGGTGCGCGCGTTCCTGCGCGCCGGGGTGCCTCGGGTGGTGGCCTCGCAGTGGCCGGTGGATTCCGCCAGCGCACGCCAGATCATGACGTTGTTCTATGACGGCTTGCTGAAGGACCAAGCGGCGCCGCAAGCGTTGCGCCACGCTGCCGGCGAAGTGCGCCGCCGGCCCGCAACCGCGCACCCGTTCCACTGGGCCGCGTTTGTCTCCTTCGGACGCTAGCCTGGTCTCGTACCGGGCCCGCCAGCGTCAACCACTCCGCAGCGCCTCTACGGCAGGTCGTGCCCGCAACTGGCGCACTTGCCAGGGAGAGGCAGGCGCGGGGTCACCGATCGCCAATTGCCGCGGGCATAGATGTGCCACAGGCCGCCGGCGGTGGCCAGAACCAGTTCACCGCCTTCCAGGGGCGTGACCCTGGCCGCGCGGATCTCGACCTGGTCGCGGAAGGTGGTTTCCACCGCGTAGAGGGCTTCGGCGCCCCATCCCCAGGGGACGTCCAGGCCTTTGGTGTCTCCCTCTTTCTTGGTGTCGCCTTCCTTCTTGGTGTCGCCTTCCTTCTTCGTGAGCGTCTCGTTGTCCGGCATTTCTTCCTCCTCCAAATGGATTCAGGTCGCTTGCGGGAACCAGAGGCGCCGTTCAGTCCTCCGAAAGATCCGGGGCGCCGCACGCGGTCCAAAACGCCATCAGGAAGCTCATCCAGGTGTCGCCGCCCAGGGGTTTGTCCGGGTCAAATCCGGCGTTGAACCCCAGCTCCTGGTAGGCTTTCCAATGAATGCGCAAGTTCTGGTCCGGGGCGGTCAGGGCCAAGTTGATCTTGTCTTCGTACTTGCTGGGATCCTTGGGATCCTTCACGCGCTCCCAGGTAGTTTCTTCCGGAAAGCAGATATTCACGGAACAGGCTTCTTCGATGTACGGGGGCGGGTAGTCCCTGGAGAACCGGCGGTGGGTCTTCTTCGGCGCGAGCTTCTCCAACACCGCCAGGACACTTTTGGCCTCGTTCCATTTCAACCGTTGGTACAATTGGAAGCAAAAGAAGGCCAGGTCCACGTAGGCCTTTTCCTTGAAGTCCTGGGCCTCCCGCCGCGCGGCTTTCACATCCCGGAGAACGTTCGCCAGCCCCAAATTGCCTTTGAGTTTTTTGACCAGACCGTTCATTGCGGTGAGCAGGTTTGCGCACTTGCTGAGGTCGCTTCCGGAGAAACCCACTTTCAGGTTTACCCGCGAACGTTCGTAGGATTCCACGCACTTGTTCACAATCGAGCTGGCGAGCTGGCTTTGCCCCTTGGGTCCGTCGAACTGCCCTCCTTTGTTCCTGCCGAGCTCGGCCACAATTTCCGTGTACGGCCACCCTTGCAGGGGAATCTCGTCCGCGGGAGCGATTACCCAGTTCAAGCACTTCTGAATCTCGTGGTGGATCTCGGCCATGCCCATCAGGCACGCATCGAACCCAACCACCAGCTTCCTGCCGTTGAGCACCTCTTCCAGGCTGGTCAGGGCGTCACGGATCATCTTTATGCTGAGCTTGCTTGGGCCGGTGCCGAAACCCTTGCCATTGCCGCGCCCGAAGGCCCGTTGCTTCCAGTCAATTCCTTCGCCGTGGCCCCATAGCACCAGCAGGTTGTTCTTCGCCGGGTAATTCCGAATGCAGTGCTCCCCAAAGGCCCCCAGGCTGTGCCCGAGCACGGCCGGGCAAACGTTGGCCTCGATGCCGGCCTTTTTGACCACACAAAAAACCGGGGGATGGGGCTGGGGGCGGTCCAACAAGGCCACTACGTGCAGCCGGTCCGCCTCCTCGTCCGTCAAGGCCGCCAATCCCGCGCGCATTTCGTCGAGATCGGCCCGAGCGTCCCGCTCGAACTCGTCGCTGCTTTCCGCGACCATGTAGACCATGACGGTCCACGGCTTTTTGTCGGTCCTGGGCATGACCGGCCTCCTTAGCAAGAAACGGCGTCGGCCTCCGCTCACTCCCCGGGATTCCTCGTCTTCCCTGTCACCGAGAACGCCAAACCGGCGGGTTTCCCTTTGGGGAGAGTGCGGCCGAGGGACGAGACAGCGGTCGGTCTGATCCGCGTCGCCCGGGCCGCGACGCTGGTTTGTCTGCGCCAACTCCAGGGAATCGACAGGGTAGGGGCCGCTAAGCCGCGCCCATATTATTCATCAAGAAGGAATTGTCAAGGGTGGAACTCGGAGCAACGGAGAACAGAAACGCGAAAGCGAGAATTGGAAACAGGGAAAGCGGGTTGATTTCCGGGTTTCCTCTTTCCCGTTTCCCCTTTCCGTTTTCCGTGTCAGTAGCGCCAGGAGGTGAGGTCGGCGCCGGGCGGCGCCGTCTTCAGGATGCGCTCGACTGACCGCGGGATGAACATCTGGTGGTAGCGCAGCCGCGAGTAGGCGTTGGAGCGCGTCTGGTCGCCGTTCCAGCAATGCTCGGCGCGGTCGCCGTAGTCCACGACACCGGCGTAGGGCGGGTTCTTCGTGCTCTTGAGAAATTCTTCGGTGAGGTACACAGCGTTGTTCAGGTAATAGTTGTCCATATCGCCGACGAAGATTTGGATCTTCCCTTGCAACTTCTTGCCCAGGCCGCGCTCCCAGTCGCGTTGCAGGATGTGCGTCAGGTCGTAGTTCTCCCGCCAGTACGCCGCCACCTTGCGGTCAATCTCCCCGGTGCGCTTGTCCCAGATGCGCGCCGGGTAGCCGTCGGGGCCGACCGGGGAATAGACCGCTTCCCAGATGTCCCACTGTCCGCCCGAGCGGCCGCGCGTGCCCAGCGCCAGCTCCATGCGGTTCATTTCCTCGAGCGTGGCGCTGACGTGACCCAGATAGTCGCGATGCCCGGGACGCGCCACCCGCTTCCACGGCCCTTCGGCCCAGTAGGCGTTCTTGTCTTTATAGATGTCCACCACGGTGTACGCGCGGAAGTCAATCGGGTCCGGGCAGGCCGCGTAGCAGCCGTTGAAGTCGTCGGGGTAGAAGACCTGGGCGGCCAGCGCCTCCCACCCGCCGGTCGAGCCCCCATACAGGAAGCGCGCCCACCCCGCGCCCAGCCCCCGGTATTTCTTCTCAATGTGCGGGATCAGCTCCTTGACGATGGCGTCGCCATACGGGCCGAGGTTCGCCGAGTTCACCGCGTACGAATCGTCGTAATACGGATTGGCGTGCTGGATTTCGATCACCAGCACGCGCGGGAAGTCAGGCCCGATCCACTCCTTGTAGAAATCGTAGGCGGCCTGCTGCTGGATACGGTTGTAGCAGTCCAGCTTGAAGCGCGCGCTGTGCTCGCATTTCAGGTTGGGGTCGGGCGGCTCTTCGCGGAAGCCGCCGAGCGTGTAAGGGAAATGGCCGTGGTTGATCATCAGCGGGTAGCGCGCGTCCGGATGCGTGTCGAAGCCCTCGGGCAGCAAAACGTGCGCGCCCAGGTGCATGGGGCGGCCCCAGAACGCGGTGAGCAGGGCCGACTGGATGCGCTCGTGCTTGATGTACTTGGTTTCCGGCGGGTCGGGGATGGGGGGAATCACTTTGTCGAGCTGGATGCGGATGAGGGCGCCGCCGGGCTGGCCCAAGGCCGCCTTGCGCGGGGTCGAATAGAGATTGCCTGGGGCGCGGTTCCACTGCTGGCCCTCGCCGCGGTCCATGGGCAGCTTGACGGTGTGGCCGTCGGCGCGGCGGAAGGTCTCGTATTTGTGCAGCAGCGCCTGCACGGTGTACGCGCCCGCGGGGATGCGCGCCAGGCTCTCCACCGGGTAGCCCAGCACCCCGGCGTCGAAGATTTTCTCTTCGCCGGGCTTCATGGCGTCCACGTCGAGGCCGAAGACCTGCTGCGAGTTGAGGCTGGTTTCGCTGATCTGGAAGCGCGGCTCCTGCGAATCGTCCTTGGAAATGAGCAGGAGCAAGCGGCCGTCGAGCGGCGTGGATGAAAGCGCCGCGGGGAAGCTGACGGCGACGCGAGTCTGCGCCTGGGCCTGGGCCGCAACTCCCGGGGCCGCAAAGAACGCGCCGGCCGATCCGCCCGCGACCAGCAGGGCTGAAAGCAGTGAACGGTGCATGGACCCCCCTGGCGCGGCTTTCCCGCTGGCGCGCGCTCGAACCCGTGCATCCTACCATGCGGCGCGCGGCCGGCGGGCGGCGGGTCGCGCCCGGGCCGGCTCGCGCAGGGTGCGGCACAGCGCGACACTCGGCGCGTGTCACACCTTGCCGAATTGCGGCCGCCCGGGCTGCTCCCCTAAGTTGGAACAGATGCGAAAAGCCGGATGGAACGATGCGAACCCACTTCAGTCCACAGCGGCTGTTGCACAAGGCAACAGGAATCAAGGCAACGGTCATTTGAGGGTGGGGCATCTTCCATCGTGGGATCCGGAATCAATGCGGACTCTCAACAAGGGGGGAAAATGAAGCGGCGACTGTACCTTTCACTGGGGACCGTGTTCCTTTTTGCCATCGGCGCTGAGGCGCAGACCAAGACGCGGGTGTATGTGACCGACAGCAAGTCGTGGGAAGTGAGGGGCGGAGTGGGCGTGAGCGGAGGCGGCGGAGGCGGCTCGGTGAGCGGCGGGGCGCGCCCGCAGACGGCGGAAATCATCAAGACATTTCGCGAGCGCTGCCCGGGGCTGACGATTACGCTGGACCGGGAGAAGGCCGACTACGTGGTGCTGCTCGATCACGAGGGGGGCAAAGACCTCTTCCGGCGCGACAACAAAGTGGTGGTTTTCGACCGCGAGGGCGACGCCATCTACAGCGGCTCCACGCGCAGCCTGGGTAACGCCGTCAAAGACAGTTGCCACGCCATCCAGCAGAACCTGGCGCGGCGGTGAGCGGCCCGCCGCTCATTGAATCTTGACAGGGCCCATCGCGGCGCGCATGGCGCGGAAATCCTCCGTGTCCACGCGGGCCCGGGCGTAGTCGGCGTCGGGGAAGCGCCGCCGCAACTGCACGGTGAGGAAGCTGCCGCGCAGAAGCATCGAATCGTGGTTCGACCAGATGGCGCTGGTAGAGCGGAAGCCGTAGCGGTCGGTCATGACGCGGAAGAAGCGCAAGGCTTCCTGCGGGTTGTAACCCAGGTCGAGTAGGTTCTGAACGGCGAGGCGGTCGGCCTGGTTCTCCAGTTTGCGCGTGTAGCCGTTGACCACCGCGGCGATCCCGATTTGACCGAGGAAGGTGGCCAGGCTGCCGATATACCCGGAGCCGGCGATGGCGGCGATGGTGATGAGCACGCGCTTGGTGCGCGTCTCGTGGATTTGCCTCCAGACGTGGGCCTGCATCACGTGAGCGATCTCGTGACTCAGCACAAACGCGAGTTGCGCTTCGTTGTCCATCAGGGCCAATAGGGCGGTGTTGACCAGAATGGTTCCATCGGGAAGAGCGGAGGCGTTTACCTCTTCACTTTCGATTACGAAGAAGCGGAACTCCAACGGGGGGAAGGGCTTCTTCAGCCCGCCGGGCGGGATGATTTGCGCGCCCAGCGACTTGACGTACTGCTGCACTTTCTTCACCGGGAAGAGCTTCATCCGGCCTTGCACCTTGTTGCCTTTGCGGAATTCCAGCACAGCGATGCCGGTTTGCGGGTCGGTGCCTTCGGTCACCTTCAAATCGCCGGGGATTTCGAAGGCGTCGGCCGGGGGCGGCGGGCCGAACTCGGTGTCGCGCACTTCCATTTCGCCCTTCGCGGTGCGCGTTCCGGTGTACTTCACGCGGCGGCCGATGTAGGGCGAATCGCCGCCGGCGGACGCGGTGGGCAGCGATCGCCTGCCGGCCGCGCCAATCAGGAGAATCTCGCCATCGGCGCGCAGGCGGAAGGGCTCCGTCCCGTCAGCGGCTTGGGCGGTCGGCGGGTCTTCGCTGAGGAAGACGCTCTCACGGATGACTTTGTCGAAGCTGTCGCGGTCGCACTTGATTTTCTGCGCGGTGAACTGGTGCTTGGCCGACCAGGTCCCCTCAGCTTCAATCAGCAGGCCCACCTCCAGGTCTTGCGCGGAGAAGCTGCCCCCGCCCTCCATTTCGAAGTCGGTGCCGGAGGAGTAGGTAATCACATCGTCGAGAATCCGGATGGTGTTGTCGCGGGCAGGATCCGTGATGTAGCCCCGCAACTTGCTCTTCTGTTGAGGGTGTCCTGCGCCGCAGAGAGAAAGGAAACAAAGAACGCCCACCCCGGCCCGGAACAGACCTTTTCGCATGGCTCCCCTTTTCCCCCGCGCGCCGAGGTCAGCGGCCAGCCCGCGGTATTCACCCATTGGGGAAAGAACCCAGTTGCGGAAATGGTAGCACAATGGGGGTATAATGCGGGCCAGTTCGGGGACCCCCAAAGTCTACCAGAGGAGAAAACGAATGCTGCGCCGCCATATCCTCCTGTTGCTGGCTGCTGTGTGCCTTGCTCCGTTGCCCTTAGCCGCCCAGAAGAAGGGCGAACCCAAGTACAAGTCCATTGAGCCGCGCCATTTCGACCGTAAAGAAGGCGTGGAGCTCTCTCCGCAGTTCGCGGAGTTCCTCTACGCTTCGCTCAAGGAGGAAATGCAAAAATCCAAGCTGTTCGCGGAAGTCATTGGCGAAAATGAAGCCGTGGACGCCGCGGACGCGCCGCTCTCCTTCATTCTGGAGGGCACGCTGGTGGAGCACGGCAAAGGGAACCTGGCCAAGGAAATGTTGATCGGCTTCGGGGCGGGGCGGCGCAGCCTGGTGGTCCGCTTCACGCTCAAGCGCCGGAGCGATAATCAGGCCATCATCGGCGACAAAGTAGTGAAGGTCCGCTCGCCGCGCCAGTGGAACGAGAACGTCCTGGCGCGGGCCATGGCCAATAAGCTGGTCGGCGAAGTAAAAAAGGCGCTCAAGAAGTAGCGCGCCCCGCGACCACCCGCTTCACAGAGAGGAAGGGGGCGGGGCCGGCGCCCCGGGCGGCGTCTCCACCACTTCTCGCAGCTTGTTTCCGCGCAGGAAGTTGCGCAAAGCGGCGCCCAGGGCTTCTTCGAGGTTGGCCTTCACGTTCTTCTGGATGTTTTTCTTCAGCATGGCCGGCTGCTCGAGAGAGGTGCCCAGCGCGGGGACTTCCGTGGTCTTGCCGGTGGCCACGTCCTTGACCACTACGTTGAGTTCCACCTTGCCAAAAAACTCGAAGCCTGACCCCGGCGCCAGCCCGAAATTGAAGACATAAGCGGTCAACACGAAGTTGGCCGAGGCGGCGTCTGAGGCCAGCAGGCCCGCGGCCTTCAGCGAAGCTCCCAGTTTTTCCTGGACGATTTTCGCCGGCTCCCGATCCACGAAAATCCCGCCGCGCGGGCGATAGACCAGCATCGGCTGGGGCAGCCCCGACCTGTCAATCACGTCTTCCAGAAAGAAAGTCACGGGCCGGGAAAACTTCTGCACCCTGGCCGGCTCAGCCAACTCCACGGTGATGGTGTTCTTGTCGGTTTGCTTGGGATCTTGCCCGCGCGTCGCAGCGGAAGCCAGCAGGATGACCGCAGCGGCCAGGCATGTTCGTTGAAAGGATGCGCGCATTTCGACCCCGCCCTTCAAGACATTGGCTTGCCGTAAGCCTAATGGCGGTCCGTGGGGAAGTCAACCGTTGATCCCGTTGCCCCCGGGGAGACGCGCAAGGTGGTGAACCACCTGGCTGCGGTCCGCGCAGGCGGCCAGCAGCTCGGCCACCGAGCGGCGCATCAGCGGGTGGCGCAGCCCCGGGGCGATTTCCGCCAGGGGAACCAGCACAAAGCGCCGGTGCGTCATGCGCGGGTGGGGCACTTCGAGGTCGCGGGCGCGGATGCGGCTCGCGCCGTAGAAGAGGATGTCAATGTCTATGGTACGCGGGCCGCGAAGGATGAGCTTCTTGCAGCCGAGGCGGCGCTCGATGGCTTGCGTGGCGCGCAGCAGTTGCCGGGGCATCAGCGCCGTTTCGCACTCGACCGCGCAATTGAGGAACCACTGCTGCGGCGGGCCGGCGGTGCCCGGCACGGGCTCGGTGCGGTAGAGCGAGGACTGCTTCACGACGCGGACGCCGGCTTCGTTGAGCAATGGGATGGCGCACGCGAGGTGCGCAGCGCGGTCGCCGACGTTGCTGCCCAGCGAGAGATAGACCAGCCGTGACTCGTGACCCGTGATTCGTGACTCGTGGCCGGCCATTACACAAGCCCCTACGGTTTCGCAACAACCTCCAGGCGATGGCGTTTCACCAGTCACCAGCCACTGGTCGCCGATCACCCCTTTGCACCCAGCAACCGCGCCGCATTGCCGCCGAGGATGGCGGCCTGGTCGGATTCGGGCAGCGGGAGGGCGCGGATGGCGTCCAGCATCTTGGGGATGCTGCCGATCTGGTGCGGGTAATCGCTGCCGGCCAGGATGTGGTCCGCGCCGGCGAACTGCACGGCCAGCAGGATGGCGCGCGGGTCGAAGTTCACCGTGTCGTAGTAGAAGGGTTCGCGCAAGTATTCGCTGGGCGGCCGCGCGATGTTAGCGCGGCAATCGCGGAAAGCGTGGAAGCCGCGGTCGAGGCGCTCCGCCAGATAGGGGATGGCGCCGCCGAGATGGCCCAGCACCCAGCGGATGCGCGGGTAGCGCTCGGGCACGCCGGCGAAAACCAGCTTGGCGGCGGCCAGCGTGGTGTCCATCAGGAAGCCGACCAGCGGCATCAGCCAGTAATCCAGCATGGCCTCGACGCCGACCGGATGCATGGGATGGATGTACAGCACGGCTTCACGCTGGTTGGCGCGCTCGTAAAGCGGCCAATAGCTCTGGTCGGCCAGGGCCACGCCGTTGACGTTGCTGAAGAGCATGGCGCCGGGCAGGCCCAGCGTGCCGCAGGCGCGCTCGAACTCCGCTACGCTCGCTACCGGGTCGTTCAGCGGCAGTGTGGCCAGTGCAGCGAAGCGGCCTTTGCCGGCGCGGCCGGCGGCTGCAAAGGCATCGTTCACCAACCCCGCGAAACGCACCGCCGTCTCCGGCGACTCCACCTGCGTGCCCGGCGTGGTGAAGGTCAGCACGTGGACATCTACTTTGTGCTGGTCCATCACCTTGAGCCGGTAGTCGAGGTCGCGGTGGCCAGGAACCAGAATGTTGTAGTCGCCGGGGTAGTGGATGCAGGGGTTGCCGTCTGCGTCCGTCGTCACTTTCAACACCGAGCCGGTGCGCAGCGCCGCCAGGTACTCCGGCGGGTAGTGGTGGTTGTGTACGTCAATCACGGCCATGGGCTTGCGGGCTCCGGAAGCGACCCAGCATTCTACACTTGACCAGGGCGGATAATTACCGCATATACGTTGAATGTTCTCGTGGGACGCCCGGAAGGCGCTCCCGAACCTCCAGAAGCACGGCGTATCCTTTGAGGAAGCCGCGGCCGTTTTCAGCGACCCGGAAGGGCTGGATTGGGAGGACCAGCCCTACCAAACGCTCATCCACGAGCTTCTGGAACGCGCAGTCGGCCAACGAGTGGCGTAAGGCACAGAAAAGCGCGGCACAAAGACGTCCACCGCATCATGCTCGGCGGTCCCGGAAATAGTAAACGGGGATCCCCGCGCCCATCAACAGTAGGCCCAGCGCACTGTTACGCGGGTCGCTGGCCACCTGGTTCACCACAATCACCAGCGAAGCCGCGATAAAGGCCGCCCGCGCCCACGGGTAACCCCACATGCGGAAGCCCCAAGCCGCTCCCGCCACGCGCCCCTGCCTCACGCGCATCAGACCCACGGCCGGCGAAAAAAATCCACTCCGTGTAAATCACCCGCGTGAACAATCCGCGATAGGTGCCCGTGGTCACCAGCACGCACGACCACAGCGCCTGCCACGGCAATGGCCATGTGCGGCGATTGGTACCGCGGGTGCACCGCCTCCATCCAGCGGAACAGCAGCCCATCGCGGGCCATGGCGTAGTACACGCGCGGCCCGGCCAGGATGATGCCGTTCATGGCGCCGAAGGCCGACACCATCACCAGCGCGGAAATGGCCACCCCCGCGCCGGGCCCCAGCAGCGCTTCCGCCGCGTCTGCCGCCACCCGAGTGGACCTGGCCACTGTTTCCACCGGCAGCACATGCAGATAAGCGCCGTTCAGGCCTACGTAGCATGCCGTCACCAGCACCGTCCGGATCATCAGCGCCCGCGGGATGGTGGGCGAGACGCCACCTCAGTTTTCTTGTACCTGCCTGGCCAGCACCTCCCCAACTTGAACGGAAGGGAACCGTTGTCGGCCCTCGTTCTGTTTCTCAGGAGAGCAAGAAATAAGGTTGGATGCTCCCGCGACACGGAGGAGCCAGGTCACGAATTCAGCGTTCTCGGTTCTCTCCGTGTGGACAGGGCTTTCCGGGCCGTTTTCCCTGGTGGCTTGCTCGCAGGACGAACCTGTCTTAGCCCTGGCGCTAACCCTGCGGGGAGGGGCCGCGCGTCCCGAAAAGGGGCCTGTGGGGCTCCTCAGCGGCAACCCGCGGGCTGGAAAGCAGGCCCGGTGTATAATCCGCAGTCATGAGCGAGCGCGAGCCCGCCCGTCACGCAACGCTCGAGGCCGTGGCTGCCGCGCGCTGGCGCATGGCCGTGGGCCTGAGCGTGGCCATGATGGCGGTGTATTTCGGGTTTGTGCTGCTGGTGGCGTTCCGGAAAGACCTGCTGGCCGTCCTGCTGACGCCCGGGCTGAGTGTGGGCATCCTGCTGGGCGCGCTGGTGATTGTCACCGCTTGGGTGCTCACCGCGGTGTACGTGCGCTGGGCCAACCGGCACTACGACGCGGCGGTGAGCCGCCTTCGCCAATGACCACTTCTGTCGGCGAGCCCAATCTGATTGCCATCACCTTTTTCCTTGTGTTCATTGCGGTATCGCTGGGCATCACCTGGTGGGCGGCGCGGCGCACGCGCAGCATGGAGCAGTTCTACGCCGCGGGCCGCAGCGTGACCGCGCTACAGAACGGGCTGGCGCTGGCCGGCGACTACATGAGCGCCGCGAGTTTCCTGGGCATCGCCGGGCTGGTGGCCATGTCCGGCTTCGACGGGCTCATCTACTCGATTGGGTGGCTGGTGGGCTGGCCGCTGGTCACTTTCCTCATCGCCGAGCCGCTCCGCAACCTGGGGCGCTTTACATTTGCCGATGTGGTGGCCTTTCGCCTGAGCCAGAAGCCGGTGCGCGTGGCCGCGTCGATCGGGGCGCTGGCCGTGGTGACGTTCTACCTGATCGCGCAAATGGTGGGAGCGGGCCACCTGATCCGGCTGCTCTTCGGGCTGCCCTACGGCTGGGCCGTCGCGCTGGTGGGCGCGGTGATGCTGGCCTATGTGCTGTTCGGCGGCATGATCGCCACCACCTGGGTGCAGATTATCAAAGCGGTGATGCTGCTGAGCGGCGCGGCGCTGCTGGCCCTGCTGGTGCTGGTTCCCTTTGGAATGAACCCGCTGGCGCTCTTCGCTGAAGCGGCCCATCGCTATGGTCCCGCCGTGCTGGCGCCGGGCCGGCTGGTGTCTGACCCCATCGAAGCGGTTTCGCTGGGCCTGGCGCTGATGCTGGGCACCGCGGGCCTGCCGCACATCCTGATGCGCTTCTACACGGTGCCCGACGCGCGCACCGCGCGCAAGTCGGTGGCCTACGCCACCGTGTTCATCGGCGGGTTCTACCTGATGACCTTCGTTCTGGGCTTCGGGGCCATGGTGCGCATCGGGCGCGAAGCCATCACCCGCGTGGACGCCGGCGGCAACATGGCCGCGCCGATGCTGGCGGAAGCGGTGGGCGGCACGCCGTTCCTGGGCTTCATCGCGGCGGTGGCCTTCGCCACGATTCTCGCGGTAGTCGCCGGCCTTACGCTCTCCGGGGCGGCTACCCTTGCGCACGACCTGTGGGTTAACGTGGTGCGCGGCGGCTACGCCGACGAGCATGAGCAGTTCGTGGTTGCGCGTATCGCTACCGTGGCGCTGGCCGTGCTTTCCATTGTGCTGGGCATCGTGTTTGAGGGGCAGAACGTGGCCTATATGGTCGGCCTGGCGTTTGCCATCGCCGCCAGCGCCAATTTCCCCGCGCTGGTGCTCTCCATTTTCTGGCCACGCCTGACCACTGCGGGGGCCGTGGCCAGCATGGCCGTGGGGACGCTGACGAGCGTGCTGCTGATCGCGCTCTCTCCCACGATTCAGGTGGACCTGCTCAAGAACGCCGCGGCGCTGTTTCCCTTGCGCAACCCCGGGATCGTGAGCATCCCCCTGGCGTTTGCCGTGGCCATCGCGGTGTCCCTCGCGCGACCCGTGCCCGCGGAAGAACAGCGCTTCCGCGAGGCCGAACGCCGCCTGCACCTCGGCGGAGAGTGACAGCGCAGTCAGTCCAGATCCCCGTCATCCTTCCAGCCGCGGCGTTTCGCGGCGCACCAGGAGACGCTCCCCGGGAAAACCCGGGCCGGTGGCGCACAGCGGCCAGTGGCCGCATAATGGAGGGGGCCAGTTTCCCCGAAAGGACGAGACGAAACATCAATGCTGGACGCGCCGGGAACGCGCCGGGTGAAGGGTGGATCTTTGAACCGCGCACATGCGAAGGGGCTCGCATTCAGCCTGCTCGCGGGAATCACGCTAAGTTGCGCCTCCTGCGGCGACCAGGCCGCCAACAGCGCCGGCGGGCCGCGCGCAGCCGCAGAGGCGCTGCGCATGGCGCCCACTCCCGCCGGCCCAAACAGTGCCACGCCCGATCTCCACGCCCGCGGCGAGGACGTGACCCTGAGCTGGATTGAAAAGGAAGACCGGCGGGCCACGTTGAAGTTTTCGACGTTCGAGCAGGGCCGCTGGAGCGAGCCCCGCACCGTCGCCGAAGGAACGAACTGGTTCGTGAACTGGGCGGACTTTCCGAGCGTGGTCCGCCAGCCCGACGGCACGCTCGCCGCTCACTGGCTGGTGATGAGCGGCGGCGGGCGCTATGCCTACGACGTGAACATTTCGCAATCGCGGGATGGGGGGAAGACGTGGACGCGGCCCATCGTCCCGCACCGGGACGGCACGCGGACCGAACACGGCTTCGTCAGCCTTTTCCCGTGGAGCAACGGCCGCACCGGCGCCGTCTGGCTCGACGGCCGCAAGTTCAAGGAACCGGAAGCGGGTCAGGCGGCGCAGGGCCCGGCGAAGGGGCCCGCTCACGATGGTCACGACGCAGGCAACGAGATGACCTTGCGTTTTGCCGCCCTGGATGCCGGGGGCGCGCTCGGCGAAGAGATCGAACTCGACGGCCGGGTCTGTGAGTGCTGCCAGACTTCCGCTGCCAGCACGGGCGACGGCGTCGTGGTGGCCTATCGGGACCGCAGTCCGGGGGAAGTCCGCGATATCAGCGTGGTGCGTTTTGCGAAAGGGCGCTGGTCTGCGCCGGCAACTCTCCATGCGGACAATTGGGAAATCCACGGCTGCCCGGTGAACGGCCCGTCGGTGGCCGTCGATGGCCGGCGCGTAGCGGTGGCGTGGTTCACTGGCGCGCAGGACGTTGCCAGAGTGAAAGTGGCATTCTCCGGCGACGCCGGCGCTACGTTTGGCCGGCCCCTGGAAATCACCAGCGGCAGGACCATCGGCCGCGTGGACGTGGTGATGCTTGCCGATGGGGCGCTGGTGACCTGGCTCGACGGCAACGAAGTATCCACGTGGATCAAGGCGATGCGCGTGCGCCCCGACGGCTCACGCGACGCGCCTTTTGTGGTCAGCGAAGCCACGGCCTCTCGCCGTAGCGGCTTCCCCCGCATGGCTCGCGCCGGGAACACCGTATTCTTCGCCTGGACGGAAATCTCCAAGCCGGGCGAACCCACCCGCGTGCGCACGGCGATGGCTTCCATTCGCTAATCCCGCAGCAGCGCCGGGGAGATGGCACGCTCCCGAGGCCGGGCTTGCGCCAGCCGGGGAGCGCAAGGCCTCCGGTGCGCATGTCGTCTCCGGGCAAGAATGGGAGTGGCTCCCCGGGCAGGGCTCGAACCTGCAACCCTTCGGTTAACAGCCGATGCGGTTAAGAAACCTAAGTCCGCTGTCTGGTGTCGCTTGCAAGAGAACCGGAGCCATTCTTCTCCCTTTAGTTGCACCCAATCCTGCACCCACGGCGCATTTCAAGAGAGGCAGTGAATCCTAACGCCGGAGGGCCGCCCCACCCTTTGGGATTCAATGGTGGGACGGTTTTCATGCCGGATCGATTCTGAGCAAGCCGTCGCCTCTGCCCAAGTAGGACAGGTTAGGCGGGCTGGTCTGGAATCAAAAAAGAAACCTGAGCGAGAGTTGCATAATTCTCGGGCCGGAGGTCATTGTTGGCGTGCCGAAGGCAGCCAAGCCGGTGTTCTGCGGCAAGAGACACGGGGCCCCGGCAATCCCACAGACGGCCAGCGAACCGGAAGGGGCAAACTGCGTGGCGCGCACAGCGGTCACGTTGCCGCTGTTGAGCACATTGAACGCTTCCCAGGAGAATTGCAGCCGGGCGCGCTCGGTGATGTGCACATTTCGCGTCAGCCGCGGGTCAAGGGAGACGGTGGCTGGGGCGTAGAAGGTATTGCGCCCCAGGCCTGGGGTGCGGTCGCTCAGGGAATTTCCGTCATTGTTTAGGTCAAAGCTCACCAACCCGGAGAACGGCTTGCCCGACTGCGCGGTGAGGATTCCGCCGAGCTGCCAGCCTCCGAGAAGGGCTCTGGCTGCTCCCCGCAGGCGGCTCGCGTAGTTCAACTCCCAAACGCCGCTGAGCACGAAGCGGTGGCGTTGGTCGTTGCTGCCCGGGCCGCTGTCGCCCTGCGGGGTAGAGGGATCAGCAATCAGGAGGGCGTCGGTGGCGCCGGGATTGGCGACGTACTGGTTCGGGTTGTCGTCTACAACCTTCCCAAGCGTATAGGAGCCCAGAAACTGGAAATTGTGTGAAAAGCGCTTCGTCGCCTGGACGACAAGGCCGTGATACGTCGAGTTCGCATTGCTCTCGAACTGCAGGATGCGATCGAAACCGTTGACCGGACGGGGGAGCAAAAACCTCTGGTAAGTCAGGACGGTGGACGTTCCGGCGATTCGGATGCTCGCGGGAACCGTGGGCGTGCCCACATTGACGTCGCGGGTGCGAGCAAGATGAGTCCCCTTGGCCGCCATATAGCTGACCATCACCGCGAAGTCCTCGTGCCATTGCACCTCGAAGCCAAGGCTCCCTTGCTGGACAGAAGGCTCGGTGTGATCCGTAGCGAAGGGAGTGACAATGGGGTTTGCGACGCCCAAGGCAGGCGCGCTGCACGCAGGGAGTATTTCCGGAGGGCCACAGATGGTATTCGGATACGCGGGAATCAAGATCGCGCTGGCGGTGCCAGCCGGGAAGGTCTGCGGCTGCACGGTTATCCCGTTCTGGAAATGGGCGCGGGCGATGAGGAGCGCGATCGTCGGGGAATAGAAAATGCCATAGCCCGCGCGGATCACTAGGCGGTTATCGCGCAGGGGAGCCCAAGCCAGACCGAGGCGTGGCGCGAGGTTGTTCGCGTCTGTGCGCAGGGAGCTGGTGTCGATCCCTGCGGCGGCGAGCGCCGGCGCAGGGTTCTTCATCGGCGGCTGCGCACTCAATTGCAGGTCATAGCGCAGGCCCAGGTTCAGCACCAGGCGCGGGTGGACGCGCCATTCGTCCAGCACAAAGCCGGCGAGCAGAAAAACATCGGGGTGCACCGTGGTTTCGGGCAGTCCTTCGCCGGAGAATGTCTGCAAATACCGTTCGCCGAACTGCGGCACAGGCGCACCGGCGAGGCTCCTGCCGAAACTCTCCAGGCTGAGAAAACGGTGGTTGCCCGTGAAGTTCTGCGCATTCACAAAGCGGTTTCGATCGAACAGAAAATCCGCGCCAGCTTTCCAACTGTGCCCGGCGCGAGAGTAGAAGACTGTGTCAGACCACTGAAGACGATGAAGGAGATTTCTCTGCGGCGTGTTCGGCGCCCGACCGACGAGGAGAACGCGTTGCCCGCCCTCAAAGATGTCGGCCATGGGGTTGTCGCTCGCCGGCTGAAAAAGGGCGGTGTTGCGCAGCCAGGCGAAGCGCGCGACATGAACCACTCCGCCCGAAACTCTGGAGGTGACCGAGCCGGCGAGCAAATCAACTTCGGCAAAGTTCGCGCTTCCGTTCTCGAAGGAAACCTGCGCCGCTTCCGCCAGCGAGCTGGTCAGCCTGCGGCGGCTCCAACTCGCGTTGAACAGGTGCGCGGACGCGAGCTGCCAATCCAGTTTGGCCAGGGAGACATCCTGTTTGACGGGCCGGGTCCAGGAAACGGCCCGCGGCGCCAGGTAGTCCAGCGCGCGCTGCTGAAAGCCCGCGACGACGGGGCTCGCGGACAGACTGAAGCCGGCTGGGAGGTTGAGGACCACAGAGTTGGCCCACAGGCTGCGCACGCCCTCGTAGTTGAAGAAGAAGAAGAGCCGGTTCCTAGCCAGCGGCCCGCCGAATGTGCCGCCAAACTGGTTGAAGTGGTACGGGCTGCGGGGCAGGCCGTTCAGCTTGTTGACCGTGCTATTGGCGTTCAGGAAGCGGTCGCGGTAGAACCAGTACCCCGACCCGTGGAATTCATTGCTCCCGGATTTTGTGACAACGTTGATCACGCCGCCACTGGCCCGGCCGAATTCCGCGGAATACGAGCTGGCGTTCACCTGGAACTCCAGCACGGAGTCCTGGCTGACGAGGTACCGGCTGTCTCCTCCGCCGGAAAAGCCTTCGCCGCCAACCGGCTGCTGGAAAAAAGAGGTGTTCTGGTCCACGCCGTCCACGAGCAGAGAGTTCATGGCGCGCTGGCCGGCGAAGCTGAGGCCGCCGCGGACGTCGGTGGTGACCCCGGGAGTGAGCAGGGCGAAACTAATGAAATCGCGTCCGTTGACGGGAAGATTGGAGATGGCGCGGTTGTCGACGAAGGAGCTTACCTGCGCGCGCGTCGTTTCCACGACGGCCGTTCTTCCGCTGACCACCACCGTTTCGCTCTGCCCCGGCAGGGCCAGCGTGAGCGGAAGGATCAGCCGCGCACCTACTGAAACGACCACATCTTTCTGGATCAGGGTGGCGAAGCCCGGGGCTTGCACGGTCAGTTCGTAGGTCCCCACCGGCAGCACGGGAAACCGGAAGAGGCCCGATTCAGTCGTGGTCGTGTGGAAGGTCGCCGATGTGCTGACCTGCGTTGCCCGTACGTCTGCGCGGGGCACGAGCGCGCCGGAGGGATCGCTGACTGTGCCTTCCACTGAACCCTGATTCCCCGATTGCGCCCCGGCGGGCAGCGCCAGGATCAGGACCAGAATCGAAGCTGCAAAACATCTGTGCATGACTCGCACCGTGACTTGCTGAAAGGGCGCCTGAAAAAAAACCGACGGCCTGCCATTCCGAGCGAATTGAGGAATCAACGCCCTTCAGTTCGTCTTCTGGATCTGGTTCACGCACCGCACCAGGGTCTGAAACCTCGGGTCGGAATGCAGAAACTCGTATTCGAACCGGATGGCGAAAATGGGCTCCAAGATTTCGCGGTCGCGCGCCACACACGACTTCTCAAGCCAGCGCAGGGTCTCCTCTTTGCGGTGTAGCCCGGCATAAACATAGGCCACCAGGCCCGGTTGTCCGCCTTTCTCCGCATCCCGCTTCAGGTCTACGAGGATTCGCTCCGCCTCAGCCCTATTTCCCAAGACGGCGTGAAGATACCCCTGGCGAGAGAGCGGCCCCTTGCTTCCGGGGGAAATCTCCTCGGCCTTCCTGAACTCGACGAGGGCTTCGTTGTACTGCTTCATTACAATGTAGTAGTGGCCCATGCGCAGACGGTTATTGAACTGGTGTGGGTCGAGTTCGATGGCCTTACGCAATTGCTCGAGGGCCTGCTCCCGTTGACCCGCGTTGTACCAGAGGAAGTCCGCAAACGAGCCGTTGATGTTGGGCGAGACAGGGTCCAACTCAAGGGCCCGCCGGTATTCCTGCCGCGCTTCTTCCGTCCGCTGCTGTCCCCGTAGAAAGAGCGCATACCAGTGGTGGGCGGCGGCGAGACCGGGCTTCAGTTGGATGGCCAGGCGGAACTCCCTTTCCGCTCCGGGGAAATCCCGCTCGTAAACCGATTTGATGTGTCCCAGCGCCGCGTGCCCTTCCGCCAATCCGGGATCCAGTTCGATGGCCTTCAGCGCCGCAGCCTTCGCTTTCGACGCCGCTTCCTTGGGCGGCAAATCAGCCGGCAGCCCCGTGCCGAGGACCATGTAGGCGTTGGCGAGACCCGCGTAGGCCGGAGCGAAGCCGGGGTCCAACTGGATGGCCTGCTCGAAATGTCCAATCCCCATGCGGATGGCTTCGCTCCTCCTCTTGTTATAGAAGAAGAGCCCCTTCATGTAGGCCTGATAGGCTTCCGGATGGACCGGGCGCGCATCGGTCAGGCGCGCCTGCTCTTGGGGCGTCAGCTTGACTTGAATTTCCGCGGCGATGGCCTGGGCGACCTCCGCCTGCAATCGCAGGATGTCGGTCAGGCTCCGCTCATAGCTCTCGGCCCAGATGTGCCCGTCGGTGGCAGCGTAGATCAACTGCACATCAATGCGCACGAGTTTCCCCGACTGCACGACCGCGCCCTGCACTACTGCATCCACATTCAGCTCGCCGGCGATTTCGGGCAGCCCCATCTTGGAATCCCTGTAGCGCTCCGCGGACTGTCGCGAAATCACACTCAACGCGCTGATCTGCGCCAGTTGCGTGGTCAGCGCCTCGGTCATTCCGTCCACGAAATACTCCTGCGTTGGGTCCCCGGTCAGGTTTTTCAGCGGCAGCACGGCCAGGCGGAGAACCGAAGAGGGCGCTGGGAATAGGCGCTGCCGCAGGTCGCCAAGATTTGACGCGAGCACAGCGACCAGAACTAGAATCGCCGCGCCCACGGCCAGCCATCCCCTGTGCACAAGGGCAGGTTTCGGTTCAGCCGGCGCAGCCTCTGCGGTTTTCCCCCGCCCGTCCCTTTCCACAGGGGCAATGAAGCGATAGCCGCGGCGGGGCAGGGTTTCGATGAACCGCGGGCTCTCGGCCGAATCGCTCAGGGTGTCGCGCAACCTTTTGACTGCGTTGTTCAGGCCCACCTCGAAGTCCACGAAGGTGTCTGCCGGCCACAACTTCTGCTGCAACTCTTCCCGGGTGACGACTTCGCCGGGGTGCTCCAGCAGCATCAACAGGATCTGAAAGGGTTGATCTTGCAGCCGAACTCTTGACCCGTGCTTGTGCAGTTCACCTGAGCGCACATCTATTTCAAATGAACCGAAGCGGACCCAGCGTGTCTCGGCGGAAGTTTGCAAAGGTATGTGCCGTAACTACTAGGGTAGCACTTAACCTACCCTAAAAAAGCCCTTTTCCCCTCCAAGTTAGATCGCGCTGGAAGTTGTCTAACCTCAACAATTTGCCCCGTCAGAAACATTGTTTACGGGGGATGGCCGCCTTCCATTGAGCGTGCTTTTCCGCCTGTGACACCGTCGGCCTGCGCGCGCAACTTCAACAAAGTGCCGGGATCTCAAGCAGCCCGACGGAGAGGAAACTGAAAATGAATCGACTCAAGACATGGATCGGAAGTTTTGTGATTTTTGGGATGCTCTTTCTGTCCGCATGTGGAGGAAGCCTGAACCCACGCAGCGGGAATCTACCTCCCGGAGGAGGGAGTGGCGGTGGAACGGGCGGCGGAGGAGGAACATCATCCCCGATGCCAGCCGCTGCCCTGACTCTCCGGAGCAAACCCGCGCCCGGAACCAACGTGCTCTCCCTCCGTTTGCTGGTGACCGGGGCGACGCTTCAACCAGGCGACGTTTCGGTGCTCACCGAGCACGGCCTTGTGGATTTGAGACAATTGGAAACCGAAGCAGCGGTGTTGGGAGTGGTGGCTATCGATGTTCGCGCCTACACCAGCCTCACGGTCACGTTCGCTAACCCGGAATTGACGGTGCTGAACAATACCGGGGCACCCATCAATGGGTGTGCTCAAGGGGAGGTCTGTGAGTTGCGGCCGACGCTGGCCTCGAGCAGCGTCACTTTACCTCTAGCCGCTACGCAGCAGTTCGCCAACAGGAACATCGTTCTTGATTTCGACCTGGCCAATTCCTTGGTAGCTTCATTGGCCTCGCTCTCTCCCTCCATGACCCTCCACATTTTGGAGACTCCTGCCGGACCTTGGTTCCTTTGGGATGCTGGGAGCCCCCGCCCCGAATTCCACGACCGACTCGGCGAAATCACAGGCGCCTACGACGCTTCGCTGCAAGATCCTGACCTTGATCCCTTCGCTTTCAACTTCTTCATCCTACGCACGGCACTTGGAGAATTCCGGTTGCATGAGGCCGGCGCTGCGTTCCTTGAATTTGCCGATTGCCCGGCGGCTAGCTTCTCCTGCCTGGAAGCGGGCCAGACGGTCGAGGTGGATTCCATATTAAGCATGGCGACTCAGATCCGCCTGGTGGCTTCCCCACACGGTCCCCCGGTTCTCAAGGGAGTGATCATCGCTACCGACAATGCGGCACAGTTCGGAATGGTGGTCCTTGCCGAAGCGCCGGACGTGGGCGGTGTCAAAATCGGCGACCGCGTCCAGATTAACCTGCTGCCCGGAGCGTCCTTCGGCGTTAACGCAGACACTCTAATGGTCAGCGGCTTGAATTTCTCAGCTGCGGCGGATCTCCTGCCAGGACAAACGGTGCAAGTAGATGTAGCGGGACAGAGTGGAACCGCCACACCGTCCGTGATCGATACCGCTCGGGTGATCCTGAAACAAGGCTCGTTCACTGCAGGAGTGAACGCCATTCTGAGCGCGACTGAATTCACCGTGGACACCCTACCGGCCATTCACACAAGCGGGCTGGTTCGTGTGGAAGCCTTGGCGGCCGGTTTCGATCAGGCAACCAGCGTGGTTGATCTGCATGTGGGCGACCCCGTCTCGATGCGTGGTCTGCTGTTCAAGACTTCCGGTACCCCCGTGCTGGTGGCTTCACTAGTGCGCCGGCAGTAGGTAAGGGCCCTAACTTGTGACAAACGGAGAGTGTCGCAAGCCGGCCCTAGGAGACAAACTCAGAACCGCTGCTTGGGCCGGCGGCGACCCGTCAGCCGAGGCAGCGGAGCAAATCGTGTGGGCAGAACGCCCGGAATCGGCTCTGAGCTTCAAGCTGAAACGTCCGAAGTTGCACCCAATGCACCCGTGAAGAGCCACGATGAACGCAAACAGAAAACTGTGTAAATGAATTTGAACGAGAAGGTTTGGCTCCCGGTTTGGACCTGCACTGAAGACCTTTGGGCTTACTCCCGAATGTTAATCGGCAATTTTTTCACGCTTTGGTAAAGTGGAAGTGATTGGAAAGAAGAAGGTTGGCTCCCCGGGCAGGGCTCGGACCTGCAACCCTTCGGTTAACACCACTTACACCCCGCTGCCAGCGCGTGCAAAGCAGAAAATTATGGCTGTGGGAAATGCATTGCGGCAATTCTCTTTCGCTCGTCCATCCTAGCCGCTGCAATCCCCTAACGGTGTGAAAGTCCCTACAGTAGTTTTGCGAAGAGATCTAGCGTCATGACCTATATCCCACCCCCACATTCCCCAATCGAAAGGCGCGAAAACAGCCTGCGATGGGAAGGCCGGACCGATCTCGCGCCTGCCTGTCTCTAATTGCGATTCCTGGCGTTTCTAGGCGCGTCATTGGATTGTCTGCGCCGGAAGTGCTGCGGGTTTCGTCTGAGACTGTGCGAACGTGCTGGCGCGTTCCATAGCCGCGAAGAGCGATTCTTCCGTGGGGTGAACGTATCGCTGACTGATCTTCACGCTGGAATGCCCAGCAAGCTGTGCCAACAGGAAAGGACTCATTCCCGCCTCGGCCCATCGAGTCAGGGCCGTGTGACGTAGGCAGTAGAGCACGAAGGGGCGAATCAGCCTCCCCTTGTCCTCTTTGGCTTCTTCCGCCAGCGTCTCGAATGCCTTTCTGTGCTGCAAACGCAGTGTGGAGGGCTCGATGTGTCCGCTCTTCGTCTTAGAGGGGAATACCCAACCCGTCTCAGGCCGTCCCATCGTTTCCCAACGAGCCTCAAGGACTGCGCGGACTCGGGCCGTCATGGGCACAATTCGGGCTGCGTTGTGAGTCTTGCCGCGCAGCCCGCGAATACAGCCGATGCGTCCATTGAGGAAAGATACGTTTGCCCATTCCAGCCGGTGTAGCTCTTCCGGTCTTAGGGCCGAATCAATCAGCACCGTCGCAATGTCCGCCATCAACGGGCCACACACAACCAGGTAGCGCAATTCTTCTTCTCGGCTCAAGACTCGTTCCCGGCGAGGCTCCCCCGGTAGCATCCGCACCTTTGCGACTCGCTCGACGCGGCCCACTGGAGCGTTTCGCGGAGCAGAAGCTGCTATCTATTGTCAACGAGCCTTCTGCCCAACTTTTGGCTGAAACTCTCCTGGTGAAACGTCCTGCATTCAGGCATGAGAGGGAAGTCCGCTTGATCTACGTCCCTCGTGAGAAGGAAAGAGCGCGACGGGACATTTTTGCCTACAGAGTGGACGCCGAAAGACTCATTGACCAGATCATGATTGACCCGAGGTTGGACGAGAAACGAGCCCGCGCAATCAGGCAAAAGATCGAATCAGAAGCACCCTTCTCCGGCAAGATCAAACGGTCTCTTTTGTATGCTCCTCCTCCAGGGTGGATAGTCTCCTTAAGCAAACTCAAAGACTCCCACGTTGCTCCGCGCATAGTTGGAATAAAAGGGGAATTGTTTGGGGCTTCTGAGTACTGTCACACCTCATCGGCACTAACCACTACACCGAAGGGGACGCCGATGGCATCAAAGTGTTTTTCGCCGCAGCGAACCTTGTCTGCTTCGCTCGTGCGCAGCTTCAGGTAGTCTCGCGTTCCCTTTGTTTCCCGCACCAGGTACAAAGCAAGACCGTCATGCTTCAGAATGGCCCAATCGGGGTTGTACTTGCCGATTGGAGTATCGACGACAAACCAATGCGGGAGCTTCACAAACAGCTTGATATCCTCTCGCTCGTTCAGCCGCTTCGCGAACTCGCGCTCTAGCTCCGAATCGTAAACGACGAATTCATAGACCGATTTTTCCACCTGAAGGGCCTTGAGATAGTTGATCAACTCCTCGTCTTTGAAGAGCAACATCTCCCATTCGGCAGCCGATCCTTCGCCGGAAATGCGCTCGTACTTGATTCCATCCACCAGCAGTCGGTGCAGTTCATGCTTCAGGATGGTAGCCACCGCGTCCATGAAGCGTTGCGGATTGTTGAAGAACTCGCCCAACTTCCCGGACTCTTTAAGGATGCGAACGAGGGTCGACCGCGTGAGTTCGGTTTCGTTTTGCAGGTAGGCCAACAAATCCGGTATAGGCCCTCCATACGTCACCTTCTCTTCGGCGACGCTGACCGCCTCTGTGGTCACGCCGCCCTTCTCAACGCCTAGCCTTCCAGCCGCAACCCGAATGCGCGGCTTCTCAATTCGTTCCATCTGTTTCAGCGCATAGACGGCTCGTTGCACGAGCACATCCGTCTCGAATTCCACCCTGTACGTAGTCTTCGGTTTGATTCGTTTCCACAGTTCAGCAAACTCTGGGGTAATCGTAACTTCCTTCCGCAGCCGGTTGGGTCCTTCGTCACGCGCTCGTCGCACATGCCGTTCAATTTGGAAGGATGCCAGCAGGTCAACGACGGCAGGGGTCAAGTCCTTCTGAGCTTCCGGTAATTCCACCTTGAAGTCTGGGCGCTTGGGATCGAACGCCGGCTGAAGTCGCCCCTCGGCATCGAGCATCTTTTGCTCGACCAGCGCAGCCTGAATAACTTCCGCCGTCTCGCGCCCGATGGGTTGCTCTTGACCATCCACCACGCGAGTCAGCTTCGCGATGGCCGCCAGAGAAATCTTGCCGAAGGTTACGCCGCAATCCTCTTCATACTCGTTCTGGAGTGCCTTTGCGAAATCCTCGTAGCTCTCGTTTGCCATCACGTAGAGCTTGTTGATTGACTCGTCGAAGACGCGAACGCCGTTCTGGTCCACGGGCAGACGCAGGCCCCGGCCAATCTCCTGCCGCTTCTTGAGCGCACTTCTTGTTTCGTTTAGCGTGCAAATCTGAAAGACGTTGGGATTGTCCCAGCCCTCACGCAAAGCAGAGTGGCTGAAGATAAAGCGCAGCGGCTCCTCCGCCGATAGCAGCCGCTCCTTGTCCTTCATGATCAGGTTGTAGACATCGTCGTCCGCTTGCGTATCTCCGGTTGTGTCTTTCAGGACGCCCTTCCTATCTTGGGCAAAGTATCCGTTGTGCAGCTTCTCAACGGGCTCCTTAAGCCAGGCAATGTCCGCAAATCGTTGATCCTTCGCCCAGCCGCCAACTTCAGCCTCAAAGGCTTGGGCGAACTTGCCTTTCACCGGCTTTCCGTCGCCGTCGTAGTCGCGGTAGTTGGCCACGCGATCAATGAAGAACAGCGAGAGAATCTTGACGCCCCTCTGACCGGCCCACTCGCGAACCTGTAACTCTTTTTCCAGATGCCTTTTGATGGTTTCCTTGATTTGAGCGCGCCACACGTCTTCGCGCAGCCCGCCGATTTCCTCGCCGAGCCGCAGCGTGCGACCGCTGCTGAACCGGATGTACTCGCGGCCCGGCTCAGCGTTGATCTCTGTTATCTCGAAACCCGTTTTGTAATTCGCCCGCTCTTCCGAGAGTACAAAAAGGTCAGCGCCTTGCTTCACGCTGATGGACTTTTCCTTTGGACCTTGAGGCGTCTGAACCTGAATTCGCAGCTTGGCTTTGATACCGTCCTTGTAATCGACCTTCTCCACGCGGACGAAGGCATCATTCGCCGCGCCCTCGGCCTTGGCGCTTCCCACGACAATCTGCTTCACCAGCTTAAGCTCGAAGGCCCGAATGGGATCGAGGCGATAAACCAGGTTGTACGGATTGACGTGAGTGGCCGAATACCGCAGTGTACAGAGCGGATTCAGCGCCTTGATCGCTTCCTGAGCCTTGTCGGTCCTATCCACGCTCTGCGGCTCGTCAATAATCACAATAGGCCGCGCAGCTTGTACGAACTCAATCGGTTGCCGGCCAGAGAGCTTGTCGCTCTCCTTGTAGATTACGTTGCTTTTTTTCTCTTCCTCTGTGCCGACAAAGTTCTTCCGGAAGGAATCAATGTTGATCACAAGAATCTGGAGGGTGTTGCTTGTCGCAAACTGACGCAGCCGGTTGACCTTCTTGGCGTCGTAGACGAAGTGCTCAAAGGGCAGGTTGTTATAGAGGGCTCGGAAGTGCTCGGCAGTAATTTCTATGTTCTTCAGCACGCCCTCGCGGATGGCCACGCTGGGAACAACAATGATGAACTTCTGGAATCCATACCGACGTGATAGCTCGAAGATTGTCCGCAAATAGACGTATGTTTTCCCGGTGCCTGTTTCCATCTCCACTGAAAAATGCGGGCACTGCCGCGAGACGTTCGCTTGGCTGTCAAAAAGCTCCCATCCTTCCAGCGGAGCACTCGGGTCCACTACTTCGATTTCGTTGTGCGCTTGAATTGCGCGGGTATTCGCCGAGAGCTTGTCTTCGGCAAGGAGCAACCGGTTGCCCAAACCGAGTTCTGTCCGTTCCTGGCCCGCAAAAAGACCGCCCATGTCGCCAACGTTGATGACCGAATATTCGGGCGCGCCTAACGGCTGGCCTTCAAATAGGCGAAGAACAGCTTCTATTGCAACGAGTTGATGCTCTTGGTTCGCATCGAAGTGTATCTTCACCGTGTCACACCCACCCATAGGAACGCGTTGTTGTATGGCCGATAGTGCCGTGCCTTCTGGAACTTGTTTGGAGCTTGCGAAAGGCTCTCGAATCGATTGCGATGAACCACAAACCAAACAAGTCCGACTCTTCTGTCCGAGTGAACACCGCGACTTTGTTGGACCTCCCGAGCTTTCCATCCGGTCGACGTGGTCGCAATCCCTTCCTCACTTCGGGAACGTCGTTGTTCATCTGAAGCCGCCACATATGGTTTTGTTGATACTTCATACGGAGGCGTACGATTGACCCGGCCGAAGTCCGAAACCGAAACCTCCTTTGCCTCCCGCCAGTCGGCGGCAATCCAAAAAACAAGCCTTGCTCTGCTTTGAATTCCAACTCCCTGCCCATAGCTGTGATGTAGCCACATTCGATCCAACAGGTATTGGCTTGGGATGGGTCGACATCAGCAGTATCGCCCTCCAAAATGGCCTTAGGTGCTCTCCTTCCCTTGGTCCGGGTCAGTCTTGTTGCAAGGTGCTCCCTGATTCTTCTGGCCGCTCTGTACCGATTAGCGTAATCCTTTAGCTCCGAAGCAGTGGGCACATGCCCCTGTGTCCACAGCTCACTCCACACACGCGCAAAGATCTGTTTCTCATTGGCGTCCCTCGCTTCTAGAAATACGACCGCTTCAGAGTTCCCGGCAAGAGCCTTGCTTGTCAGATTAGCGGAGCCAATCATCATCAGCTCCTTCCTACTCCCCGACCAGGATTGAAACCGCATCACTTTGGGGTGAAAACGAAGTGAGTTCCCGGCCAGAGAAGCCACTCGGACTTCAGAATGTGGTAAAGCCATCAGCAGCCTTATTGCCCCCGGATGGGTGAGGGCATCATCGAGGCCGACGACCCAATTGCTTTGAACGACTTTTCTCCCCGAGAACATACCGAGGAGGGCTCTAACACCCGCAATAGTCGCGTACGCTACAGCAACGCGTATCGAATCAAATTTATTAGCCTGAAGATATCCTCCCAAGGCAGCCCGAATTGTCTTCGAGCGCAAACTGTTTGCCTGCTGGACGAAAGACTCGATCTTCATTTGCCTTCTTGTTCAGATTGTTTTGAATGTTTCGACACCACTTGCCCTAAACACCAGCACCGCGTTAGCTTTCAGTTGGTCATTGCCGGCAAACCCTTCGTCTAGGCACACTACACGTTGGGGCTTCTTTGCAGCCATCGCGCGAACGAGATCCAAAGTCACGTCTCGTTCGAGACAGATCAAGAACGAACCTCCTCCTGCAGATTGAACCACCTTTCCGGCAAGCTTGACTTCCTCGATTGCGGTCGTGAGCAAATATCCGGCCTTAAGCAGCACCTCATACAATATGTCGTCGTCCGTGCGGCCACCACGAATATGATGAACATGCAGCTCAAGTTGTTTTTCCAGGGCTACTTCCTCACGTGGCAGTGTCGCTTCCCAAGAAATGAAGTTTGATTCCGCTAGCTTAAGTACGCGGAAGCCACGGTCCCGCATCTGACGTTCTTCCAGTTGCAACCTACCTGCGTCCTCATCAGAAAGCTTCTTCGCAACACGACGTACCCGTTCCTTTGTAATCTCCGCTATCGTGCGATAGTCATTCCGTCCCGTTGGCTCTGGAAGCTGAATCAGCATAAACCTGCGATTTCCACCATCCAGGTGATTCTGAGCATATACAGCATGGGCCGTGGTTCCAGAACCACTAAAGAAATCCAGAACTATCTCCCCTTCGCCGGGCATGGTTGCAAGTTCAAGCATTCTACGAATCAGGCGAGTCGGTTTTGGATTGTCGAAAACCCCGCCCAATTCGAGTTCCTTTAGCTCGTTATTGGCCTCATGATTGTGCCCAACTTCGTCGTAAGGCCATATCGTGATCGGCGTTACTCCGCTCTTAGCTTCTGAGAGAAACGTCTTGCGGGCAGGGGTTGCCTTACCGTCAGCGCCGAACCAGATCTCATTGCCTTCGTCCAATTCAGCGAGCGTACTTGCCGAGTATCTAGGGTAGGTCCCTGAGGGGGGAGACCAACTAACGCCGTTCTTAAAGGTATAGCGGAATCCCTTGGCTGTTCCGCTCTTTGCATGAAGGGGGGTTGCTTTCCACGGGCCTTTCGGATGATCGTCGGGATTCGAATATGCCGAGACTTGCTCTTCACTTCTACCCTGGAGATTAAATACAAGGCAATCCTTTCGCTTACCAAACACCAAGACATGGTCATGATTATCGGAAAAATACGTAGCGTCATTGCTCCTCGTGTACTTCTTCTGCCACACAACATTCGCGATGAAGTTCTCCTCTCCAAATACCTCATTGCACAGCGCTCTCAGATTTGCGACCTCCTGATCGTCCACGGTGACAAAGAAAACGCCATCATCCCGAAGGAGATTTCTTGCTAGATACAGCCTGGGATACATCATGTTCAGCCATTTGGAGTGAAAGCGGCCGTCAGCATCCGTGTTCGTGCCAAACTTGCGTCCCTCAGAATCAACTTGTCCCGTGTACTCAAGGTACGTCTGTAGGCTCTCGCTGTAGTCATCTGGATAAATGAAGTCGTTCCCGGTGTTATACGGCGGGTCGATGTAAATCATCTTGACTTTGCCGAGGTACGACTTCTGCAAGAGCTTCAGCACCTCCAGGTTGTCACCCTCGATGATCAGGTTCTCCGTCGTGTCGAAATTCACGCTTTCTTCCCGGCAGGGTCGCAAAGTCCCGAGGCTCGGGGTCTGGATGGCCTTGAAGCACTCAGCCTTTCCAGGCCAGTTCATGCCGTAGCGTTCCTTGCCGACATCCACGGCCTCGCCCAAAGCCAGCTTCAGGCGCTCAAAGTCAATCTTGCCGCCCTCAGTGCGAATCTCAGGAAACAGGCGCAGCAACTCCTGCCGCCTCTCCTCGCCAATATCGAGCGACCGAAGATCGAGCTTCTCAATCTGCTCAGCCATCTTTTCTTCTTCGGCTTTCACAGCCTCTCCTTCTACACCAAGTGCCAGCGCAGCGTGAAGAGCATTTCTTCCTCGATACGCTGCTGGAGCCGCTTGCTAACCTCATCGAGCAGGGCGTCCTTCTGGCGGTCAATCTCCTGCCCCGCCTGATCGTAAGCGCGCCACGCTTCTTCCCGCTTCGTCTCCAACGTTCTTGCGGCACGCTGCCGTTCCAGTTTTTCCGGGAGGGTTGGAGCCAAGCGAGCGGCCTTCTTCGCCTCCTTGAGGCCCTCGTCGAGCTCCTCCAATTCGGCTTTCAAAGAGGCCCGCCGGTCCTCAGCCCAGCGGTCGAGCTTCTCGATTTCGCTGTCAAACCAGCGGCCATTCCGGTTTGTTGCTTCCTCCAGTAACACCTGGCGCCGAGCCGTTTGAGCCCTCTTCAACTCCTCGTAGATTGCTGCCGGAACCTCGCATTCCGAACCGCGCACCCCCGGCAAGTCAAACAACCGCCGGCATTGGGAATCATCAAGATGCGTCCCATTGTCCGCGACCCCTGATGGAATCAGGGTGTCCTCTGTTTCAAGCGCGCTCATTGTAATACGCGAACAAGCCAACCATCCCCGCTGACCTACCAGCGGCTCCAACACGGAGATTCGTTTTCCACTCCCGCTGTAATCGAACGTCACTTCGGCACACAATACCGTGAGGGACTTACCCCGATCCAGAACGCGCTGGGCGAGCGGATGTCCCACCCTGTAGGTATTGGCATCCTCCACTCCTTTCCCCATGCGGTAGGGTCCGGGATGGATCTTCTCGCCCGGAAACGGGTTTCTGTGAAGCATGAAGCTGTAGCCATCCCCGTCGAAGTGCGCGTATTCGGCGAGCAAATGCCGGGTCAACCCCCAGAGTTGCTCGTTAAACCGATCCAGAATATCGTGGCTTTCGATTCGCACTTTCTCTACAACTTCCTGGTCGAAGTTGTCGAGCAGTTTCTCGCGGGCATCGCGTTGTCCGGCAGAAATGTCAGCCTCCAACTCGCGTTGAAGGCCGTCGAACTCGAACTGAATTTGTTCTGGGGTACGGCACTTCTGGTAGATCGAAGCGATGCGCTTCTCGAAATCAACGCCTGATTCGATTGCACCCAGCACTTCGTCGCTGGCCCCGAACACGCCGCTGAAGAGCCGGAACTTCTCATCGAGGAGCTCATACACCCGCTGGTCTGCCGCATTCTTCTTGTTGAGGAAATTCACGACCACCACATCAAATTTCTGCCCGTAACGGTGACAACGGCCAATTCGTTGCTCAATCCGCTGAGGATTCCACGGCAAATCGTAGTTGACCACGAGATTGCAGAACTGAAGATTGATACCTTCTGCCGCCGCTTCTGTAGCGATAAGGACGGAAGCGTCGTCGCGAAAGTAATCCACAAGCGCGGCACGCATGTCAGCACTTGGCGAGCCCGAAATGCGGTCCGTGCCCGCGTGATGCGCCAGCCACTGTTGGTAAATGGCCTTCGATGTGGGGTCATTGTTCGTACCATTGAACAGCATCACTCTCCCTGCAAACTCGGTCTGCTGGAGAATCCCAAAGAGGTACTCTTGCGTTCGACGAGATTCTGTAAAAATGACCGCCTTCTGCTGGAGCGTCGCGCCCGCCTGCCCCTTCTGCGCTTTTGCGGCTGCGTCGAAGCCCCTGCGTAGCGCGGTTAGCAGAACTTCTCCCTTCGAGTTCTTAATGATCGATTTCGCCAGAGCGTGAAATTCTTTCAGCCGAGCCATCTCTTCCTTCAACTCTTCCAACTGCTTGGGCATCAGACGCGGACGCTCCGTCCCAGCGGACCCTTCCGCCTCCTCTTCCCATTCATCGGCCAGTTCGTCCAGCGCCTCCCAATCCTCGCGCAGTTCGTCAGGTGGAGCTTCCACCTTTGTCGAATCCGCCGCGACGCCCTGGAGCCGGTTTGCAAGGCTCTCCAGGGTAGCTGAGATTGCAAAAGTGGAAGACGCCAGCAGTTTCCGCAAGATCAGCGTCACAAGTTGCCGCTGACTTGCCGGCAGGGCGTAGAGAGTCGGAGTTTGAAGGTATTCCGAAACTAAGTCGTAGAGCCTTTGTTCCTCTTCCGAAGGGACGAATTCTTGGACTAGGGCGTGGCGATTTGTGTACTTCACGTACTCCAGAACCTGACGGCGAAGCGTCCTTTTGCACAGGGGCTTCAGGCGGTCTTTCAACTCTGCAAAATCGGCCTCGTCACCGAGCCGAGCGAAGCGGGAACGGTAACTCTTTAGGTCGCCGAAGGCGTGCTCATCCACGATGCTCACCAAACCGTAAAGCTCAAGCAACGAATTCTGCAGCGGCGTGGCCGTGAGAAGCACTTTGGGGAACTCCGCCACACCCCCTTTTATGCTCAACGCGATCTTGCTTGTGTTCTTGTAAACGTTGCGCAGCCGATGAGCCTCATCGATGACGACCAAATCCCAATTCGTTTGCCGAATGTAGGGCTCTTTCGCGCGGGCAAACTGGTACGAGCACAGGATGATGCCTTCCTGCTTGAAAGGGTTGAGATTGCCAGCCCGGACTGCTTCGTTGAAGGTCCGCGTTTCGAGAATTACGGAAGGCAGATAGAACTTGTCCGCAAGCTCCTGGGCCCACTGCTTCCGCAGATTCGCCGGAACGATGACCAGGAGACGACGCTTTCGTTCAGCCCATTTCTGAGCAAGAAGCAAGCCGGCCTCAATGGTCTTTCCGAGTCCAACCTCATCTGCGAGGATCGCGCCCTTCGAGAACGGACTCCGAAAGGCAAACAGGGCGGCCTCGACCTGGTGCGGATTCAAATCCACCTGAGCATCCGCCAGTACCGAGACAAGCTTCTCCACGCTGTCCGAGGCACACCGCTTCGTAAGTTCGTGGGCGAAGTATTTAGCATGGTAATCAGTCAGGTTCATAATCTTGAGGCGTTAATCCTACCTCAAACCATGCTAGTCGATGCCGCGCATTACAAGAGCCCCGCTTGGACACAAGCGGCTAAGGGCAGGAAGGGGGCGGAGCTATTCAAGGGACCCCGCACCACTTGCTTGTTCAGCTAGCCCACGCGGAAGCCGGACAAAAGTCTCTAGCGCCACCGGTCTCTTGGTGTGAGACTGCGTTCCGTCCGCAGATTGGAGAGTCAACGATTCGAGTAGGTCTGGCAGTTGCACCCAGCCGGCAGCCCCCGCCAGCTTGTAGGCGGGCCTATAATGAATTGTGTGTGCCACACAGAACAGTGAGGAAACAGTGGAAACACAAAGGCGAGGGCGCATCGAGAACCTGAGGCCCTGGAAGCCAGGTGAGAGCGGGAATCCGGGCGGTCGGCCACGGAAGCGCCTGATTGATCGAGAGCTTGAAGAACTGCTGACCAAAGAAGATTCGGCGTTGGCGAAGGCTATTGCCGAGGTGCTGCTGGCTCGGGCAAGGAAAGGCGATCTCAGGGCCATTCAACTGGTAGCCGAGCGGACCGAGGGCAGGCCCCGACAGGCGATGGAGGTCAGCGGACCCGAAGGCGAACGGCTTGCCGTTGAGTTCCTGACGGATGCCCAGCTAGAGGAGCGAATTGAAGAGCTTCGAACCAAGATGCAAGGGGACACGAAATGAGCGAAGGGAACCCGAGGCTCGAACCTCGCAATCCTGCTAGAAAGAGCGGCTGAAGAGGGGCTCCCCGCCGATGTTTGGGAATTGAGTTGTTCCGCAAACCGGAGCCTCGACAAACCGAGCGGGTACGGGGCCGTTTGCGTCAGCCCCAGGCCCCAAGTCCAAACGAGGTCGGATCCGGACCCGTTTCGGAGCCTCTTGAATCGTTTGGTGAGAAAGTCCCTACAGTACCGTTTTCAACGCCTCGATGCCTGACTGTAAGTGTTTGAAAGATTGGCTCCCCGGGCAGGGCTCGAACCTGCAACCCTTCGGTTAACAGCCGAATGCTCTACCATTGAGCTACCGGGGAGCGGTGGGACAAGGTAGAACAGCGTCAAAGCCCAACCACGTCAGTATAAATGACCCGCAACTCATCGTCAAACCAGCGGCGCCGCGCCGCCCGCGCCACAGAATGTGACATAAGGATGTGGTTCATGCAGGAATTGGCCCGAAGGGCTCGGCGCATCGCGCGTGCCTCCGGGTTCGCATATAATTGATGGGATACGCGCGCGCGAACCTTCGGGTCAGGGGCGCATCCGATGAGCGAAAATCACGCCACCATGCAGAAACCGGCGGTGTTGCTGGACGTGATGGCCATCCAGAAAATCCTGCCGCACCGGTATCCCTTTCTGCTGGTGGATGCGGTGGTCGAAATGGAGCAGCGCAAGCGCGTGGTGGCCATCAAGAACGTCACCTTCAACGAACCGTTCTTCATCGGCCACTTCCCCGGGCGGCCGGTGATGCCGGGCGTGCTGATCGTGGAGGCCATGGCGCAGGCCGGCGGCGTGCTCCTGCTGCAGGACGTGCCCGACCGCGAGAATAAGCTGCTTTATTTCGTGGCGATTGATGACGCGCGGTTCCGCCGGCCGGTGGCGCCTGGCGACCAGTTGCGGCTGGAAGTGAACGTGCTCTCCGGGAAAGCCACCTTTTGCAAGCTGGCGGGCAAGGCCACGGTCAACGGGGAACTGGCCGCGGAGGCCACGCTGATGTGCAAGATGGTGGACCGCGAGCCATGAGCGAGATCGACGCCCGGGCCAGCGTATCGCCGCGCGCACGGCTCGGGCGCGGCGTACGCATCGCCGCCTATGCAGTGGCCGGCGGCGAGGTGGAGCTGGGCGACGGATGCATGCTGCACGAGCACGCGGTGGTGCGCGGCCCTTCACGGTTCGGCGCGGGCAACGTGTTCCACTCCTTCTGCTCCATCGGCGGCGACCCGCAGGACCTGACCTACCAGGGCGAGCGCACCGAACTGGTGGCGGGCGACGCGAATACGTTCCACGAGGGCGTCACCATCAACCGCGGCACGGCGAAGGGCGGCGGAGTCACGCGGATCGGCCACCGCAACCTGTTCATGACTTGCGCGCACGTGGGCCACGACAGCCAGATCGGCAACGATACCGTGTTCGTCAATTCGGCTACGCTGGCGGGGCACGTGGTGGTGGAGGATTTCGCCACGGTGGGAGCGTTTTGCCCGGTGCACCAGTTCTGCCGCATCGGGCGGCACGCCTACATCGCCGCGCACACGGTGATCACCCAGGACGTGCTGCCGTTTTCGAAGGTGGTGGCCCCGCGCGAGGCGCAGGCCTTCGGCGTGAACTCCATTGGTCTCGAGCGCCACGGCTTCAGCAAGGAGCAAATCGGCGGCATCGAGCAGGCCTTTCGCCTGCTGCTGCGCTCGAAGCTGAACACCACGCAGGCGGTGGAGCAAATGCGCGCCACCCTGGCCGGCCGCCCCGAAGTGGAGGAACTGATCCGCTTCATTGAAGCCGCCGCGCGCGGCATCACCAAGTAGGCCGAATCATGACCAGTCTTCCACCAGGCAACCGCTGGGCATTGATTGCCGGCAATGGCCGGTTCCCGTTGCTGGTGCTGGAGGCGGCGCGGCGCCAGGGCACGGATATGGCGGTGATCGCCATCCGCGAAGAGGCCGCCCCGGAAATTGAGAAGGCCGCGGGGCGCGTGCACTGGGTGAGCCTGGGCGACCTGGGGCGGGCCATCGAGTTACTGCATCAGGAGGGCGCCACGCGCGCGGTAATGGCCGGCCAGGTGAAGCACAAGCAGATCTTCAGCTCCATCAAGCCGGACTGGAAGATGGCCAAGCTGCTGCTGTCGCTGGCGACGAAGAACACCGATTCGCTTATTGGCGGCATCGCCAGGCTGCTGCGCGAGGAAGGCATCGAGCTGGTGGACTCGACCGCGTTCCTCCAGCCGCTGGTGCCGGAGCCGGGCGTGCTCACGCGGCGCGCCCCGGACGAGCGCGAGGCCGCGGACATGGCTTACGGCCGCGAAGTGGCGCGGCAAATCGCGGGCCTCGACCTGGGGCAGACCGTGGTGATCAGCGAGCGGGCCTGCGTGGCCGTGGAAGCGATGGAAGGCACCGACGAGACCATCGAGCGCGCCGCGCGCATCGCCGCCAAGCCGCTGACCGTGGTCAAGGTGAGCAAGCCGGGGCAGGACATGCGCTTCGACGTGCCGGTGGCCGGGCCAGGCACCATCGGGGTGATGCAGCGCTGCCGCGCCAGCGCGCTGGCCATTGACGCGCGCCGGACGCTGTTGCTGGACCGCGCGGAGTTGGTTGCCGCCGCAGACGCGGCGGGCATTGCCATTCAAGCATTTGAGCCGTAGGGAGGCGCGGCGGCCGTCCGGTTTCGCCGCCGCACTCCGAGACTTGACCACTGTTTGAACGGCTGAGCAGCCGGGTGAACCCCAGGCCGCACCGGCAATGAGGTAGAGGGCTTGACGGAGAAGCAGACTCGCGTCGCGTTGATCGGCGCCGGCGACTTCGGCCGGAACCACGCGCGGGTGTATCGCGAGCTGAGCGGGGCGGAACTGGTGGCCGTGGTGGACGCGAACGCCGATCGAGCGCGCAGCGTTGCGGCGGAGTTTGGGGCGCAGGCCCAGACCGACTACCGCGCCATCCTCGGCCAGGTGGACGCGGTCTCGCTGGCGGTGCCCACCGTGGAGCACGCGCGCATCGGCTGCGACCTGCTGGCCTGCGGCGTGGACGTGCTGGTGGAAAAGCCGATGGCCGCGTCGGTCGAGGAAGCGGACCAGTTGCTGGCCGCGGCGGAAAGGAACGGCCGCATCCTGCAAGTGGGACATCTGGAGCGGTTCAATCCGGCGGTGATCGCCGCGCACGCCGTGGTCTCGAAGCCGCTGTTCTTCGAGGCGCACCGGCTGGGCGTTTTCACGCCGCGCAGCCTGGATGTCGACGTCATCTACGACGTGATGATCCACGACCTGGACATCCTGTTGGCGCTGGCGCAGTCGTCCGTGGTGGACCTGAAGGGCGTAGGCATCCCCGTGGTGACGAACAAGGTGGACATCGCCCACGCGCGCATGGAATTCGCCACCGGCGCGGTGGCCAACGTCACCGCCAGCCGCGTTTCCACCGAACGCGTCCGCAAGATGCGCTTCTTCCAGGAGCACGAGTACATTTCCCTGGACTACACGCGGCAGGATGCGTTGCGCATCCGCGTGACGGAGACGGCCCCGCAGCCGCAGTTCGCCTTCGAGAAACTGGCCACTACCCCGGAAGAGCCGCTGAAAGCGGAACTCCGCGCGTTCCTGGACGCGGTGCGCACGCGCCGCGCGCCGCTGGTGGACGGCGCGGCCGGGCGGCGCGCGCTGGAGCTGGCATCGCGCGTGATGGCGAGCATCCTCGAACATGCCGGCCGCGTCCAAATGGACGCGCCGGTCCCCCAGGCGCGCGGATGATCGCCCGCACGCTGGTACCGAAGGACTCCAAGCCGCTGGCCGCCGCGGCGGAGCTGCCACGCCGCGGCTCCACCTATCTCGACACGCGCCAGATCATCCCCGCCGAGCTGCCGCTGGCGCCGCTGGACGCGCGCAGCAACATCCCCGCGCACGTGCCGCTGGAAGTGCTGGCCGCTAAACTGGTGGTGCCGCGCGACCTGCCGGCGGCCGGGCCGCCGGCGCCGCGCGCCGGGGCGCCTGGCGTTTCGCGGCTGCCGCTCACCAGCCTCGACGACCGCGTGGTGATCCCTCGCGGGGCGCAGCCGGAGACGCTCGAAATCCGGAAGCGCGCGGCGGGTGGTTCCGGGATGTACGAACCGGACGTGCTGACCACCGGCGTGGTCAACCTGCTGGCCCGGCCCATGGAGCGGGCCGCGGGATGGAACCCCGGCAGCGGCTGGATGAGCACCAGCGGGTCCATTCTGATCCACGGGCTGCTGGTGGCGCTGCTGATCCTGTGGCCCACGTTCTTTCCCACGCGCGCCCCCACTTCGGAAGAGATTGAGATGGCGCACCGTATGCTTGGGCTGGTGTACGTGCCGCCGGGACAGCCGGCCCCGATTGCGCCACCGCCGCCCGCGCCGAAGATTAAGGTGGACCCGCGCTTGTTCCAGGAGGTGGCGCCGCCGGAAGTGACCGTGCCGAAGCCGCTTGGACCGCAGGGAGACTCGCCGCAGCCGCAGCGCGAGTTGCCGGATGCGCCGCGGCCGCAACCCAGCGCGCCGCTGAACGAACCGCCGCGCCCGGTTGAACCGCAACGTTCCCCGGTGTTCGATTCCGTGAAGGAGCCGGACCCCTCGAAGTCCCCGTTCGCACTGCCGAAGATGAGCGCAGGGAAGGCGCTGGAAGACTCGCTGCGCGGAGCGGCGCGCGACCGCGGAGGCGAGACCAATTCCTTTGGCGGCAACCTGCCTTCGCGACCCGGCCCCGACGGGCGCAGGGGCGCCGACGGGAGCGGCGGCCAGGCCTTCGGAACCATGGAACTGCTCACCCCCACCGAGGGCGTGGACTTCAGCAACTACCTGAACCGCGTGCTGGCGCGCGTGCGCTACAACTGGTTCGCAGTGATCCCGGAATCAGCGCGCAGCCTGGGACAGAAAGGCATCGTGGTCCTGGAGTTCCGCATTGCCAAGAACGGCTCGGTGCCCGTGGGGGAGCCCAACCTGGTGCGCACCTCGGGGCGGGAGGAGCTGGACTTCGCCTCCATGTCATCCATTCGCAGCTCCAACCCGTTTGAGCCCTTGCCCGCAGCCTTCAGCGGGCCCTACATTGCCCTGCGTTTCACCTACCTCTACAATATTCCGCCCGACAGTTACCGGTGAGAGTCCATCGCAATCAGGTGCTGGGGTCGCTGCTGCTGGCGGCGGCCGTGCTCCTTTTTCTGCTGTACCGCTGGTGGCGCCTGCCGTGAAGAGCCGCTCAGCAGCGACCCTTCCGCTGGTGGCCATTGTCGGGCCGACCGCCAGCGGCAAGTCGGCGCTGGGGGTGTGGCTGGCGGAGCGTCTGAACGGTGAAGTAGTGGTGTGCGACTCGACGCAGGTGTACCGCCACGTTGACGTTGGGACCGGCAAAGTGACGCCCCCGGAACGGCGCGGCATCGCGCATCACTTGATGGACCTGCTCGAGCCGCATGAAGAGTTCACGGCGGGCGACTACCGCCGCCGGGCCGTTGCCATACTGGACGACTTGCGGTCACGGGGCAAACTGCCCGTATTTACCGTAGGCACGGGGCTGTATCTGCGGGCGCTGCTCGAGGGGTTGGCCGACGCGCCCACGCGCTCCGACGAGTGGCGCGAACGCCTGCGCCGCCGGGCGCGCAAGGCCGGCGCAGCGCATCTGCACCGGGTGCTGGCGCGGCTGGACCGCGAGGCGGCCGCGCGCATCGCGCCCAACGACGAGCCCAAAATCATCCGCGCCATCGAAGTGCGCCTGGTCAGCGGGAAGCGCATCACCGAGCTGCATCAAGCGGGGCGCGCCCCGCTCGAAGGCTACGCCCCTGTCCGCATCGGCCTGATGCCCAGGCGCGCGGCGTTGTACGAGAGAATTGACCGGCGCGTGGAGGCCATGCTGGCCGCCGGCTGGCTCGACGAAGTGCGCCGTCTGGTCGCCCGCGGCGTCCCCGCCACGGCCAAGCCGTTCCAGTTCATCGGCTATCGCGAGTTACTTGCGGTGCCAGGGCCGCAGGCAGGGCCGGAAGTGGCCGCCGCTATCCAGCAGGCCACGCGCCGTTACGCCAAGCGGCAGATCACCTGGTTCCGCAAGGAGCCCCACGTCCGCTGGTTCGAAGGCTGCGGCGACGACCCCGCCATCGCCGAATCAGCCCTCGCCCACCTCCGCCGCGAACTGCCTTTGTAGGGGCGGGTTCACCCCGCTCGTTTCCGGCGCCCATAGCTGCGGCGTAAAGCCGCCCCTGCGCGTATAATGCTGGACAGGAGAAATGACCCGGGCGACAGCACCGCACCCGCAGGGCAAGCCAAGCCGCATGAAAACGACCCAGCCTGTACCAAGTCGCGAACGCGCTTATCTGGTCGGCCTCGGCCTGAAGCGCCAGTCGCGCGTCCCGGGCATCGAGGCCGGGGAAGCAGAGCGCGAGTCGCTGCGCGAACTGGAAGAGCTGGCCCGCAGCGCCGGCGCCGAGATCGCCGGGAGCGCCATGCAGATGCGCGACTCGATTGACCCGGCCACGCTGGTGGGCCGGGGCAAGCTCGAAGAGATCAAGGTCGAGGCGCAGATGCGCGGCGCGCCGCTGGTGATCTTCGACCGGAACCTCTCCCCGGTGCAGCTCCGCAATATCGAGCAGGCCACCGAGTGCCGGGTGATTGACCGCACCCAGCTCATCCTGGACATTTTCGCGCGGCACGCGCGCAGCCGCGAGGGCCAGTTGCAGGTGGAGCTGGCGCAGTTGAACTACATGCTGCCGCGCCTGACCGGGCGCGGCGTGGAGCTTTCGCGCCTGGGCGGCAAGCGCGGGGGCATCGGGGCGCGCGGCCCCGGCGAGCAGAAGCTGGAGACCGACCGGCGGCGCATCCGCGACCGCGTGCGCACCATCCAGTCAGCCATCGAGCGCGTGCGCCGCCAGCGCCGCGTGCGCCGCGCCGCGCGCGAAGCGGTGCCGCTGGGCACCGTCGCGCTGGTGGGCTACACCAACGCGGGCAAGTCCACCTTGTTCAACGCGCTCTCCGGCGCCACCGTGCTGGCGTCGCCGCAGATGTTCGCCACGCTTGACCCCACGGTGCGCGCCGTGGAGCTGCCGTCGCGCCGCCGCGCGCTGCTCTCCGACACGGTGGGCTTCATCCGCGAACTGCCGCCGGGACTGATCGCCGCCTTCCGCGCCACGCTCGAAGAGGTGCAGGAATCCGCGGTGATCCTGCACGTGACCGATTTTTCCAACCCGCACCATGCCGAACACGACGCGGAGGTGAGCAAGATCCTCACAGAACTGGGCGTGGAGGGGCGCCCGCGCATCCGCGTGCTGAACAAGATTGACCTGCTGCCGGAAGAGGAGCGCGACCGCCTGCGATCGGGCAACGGGAACGTGTTCGTCTCCGCGCAGCGGGGCTGGGGGCTGGACGACCTGCGCCTTCGCATCGATGAACTGCTCCCCGTGGACCCCACGGTGCGCCTGGCGCTGGACCTGCCCATCGCCGACGGGCGCACGCTGGCCATGCTCCACGCGCAGGGGCGCGTGCTGGCCACCGAAGTGCGGGACAGTATTCTGCGCGTCCGGGCCGAAATCCCCGAGTCCCTCGCACGGCGCCTGGCGCCGCTACAAGCCGCGGGGGAATGAGCCGCACCAGGGAGGCGAAATGATTGAAGCCGTGCACACCACGCGCATCCGCATCGTGCAGAAGCAGCGGCCCGACCGCGAGGCCTACATCGAAGGCTTTGCCGAGCCGTTGCGCTTCGGCATGCACGGCGGCTACGCGGAGTTCTACAAGCTGCCGCCCAGCGACAAGATTCCCACCACGGTGGACCACATCGTGGCCGCGCTGGCCGGTTGACTGACCGGCACGCTGGCCGGCGCGCTGGAAGCGCGCGGAATCCCCACACAAGAAAATCTAGTCGCGGAAGTCGAAGGCCAAATCATCGGCGATGGGAAAATGTTCCGCATCGGCAGCGTAGCGGTGCATTACAAGATGAAAGTGCCCGCCGCGAAACGCGCGGAAGTCAACCGCGCGTTGGAGATCCACCAGATGTTCTGCCCCGTGCACCAGTCCATCCAGAAGGGGTTCGCGGTGAGCATCGCCGCGGACATCGAAGAAACGTAAGGGCGAAACGAGAAGAGGGAAAGAGAAAAGTGAAAAGAGCCCTGGACTCGATAGCCGTTTTGGCGGAGAGGCCGGGACGCTGATCTCTTTTCTGTCTTATCTCTTCTAGTTTCGATCTTCCGTTTTGGCCTTCCTTTGGCGCACGGCTTCGAAGAGGACGACACCGGCGGCGACAGAGACGTTCAGCGAGCGCACTGGGCCGGTGGCGGGGATGGAGACCAGGAAGTCGCAGCGCTTGCGGGTGAGCTGGTGCAGGCCGCGGCCTTCTCCTCCCAGCACCAGTCCGATCCTCGCGGTGAAGTCCGCGGCGGTGTAGTCCCGCTCCGCGCGCTCATCCAGGCCCACCAGCCAGAAGCCGGCGGCCTTCATTTGCTCCATAGCACGGGCGAGATTGGTGACGCGCGCAACGGGCAGGTGTTCGAGCGCGCCGGCGGAGGCGCGAGAAACCGTTTCGGTGAGTCCCGCGGCGCGGCGCTCGGGAATGATGGCGCCGTCGGCGCCGGCCGCCAGCGCCGAGCGCAGGATGGCGCCCAGGTTGTGCGGGTCTTCCACGCCGTCGAGCAAGACCAGCAGCGCGTCGGGGCGCGGGGAAGCCAGCAGGTCTTCCAGGGCCAGCGCGGATCGGGCGGCCGCCAGCGCCAGCACACCCTGATGCTGCGGGGAGCCGGCCAGCCGGTCGAGCTGGGCGCGATCCTCGAAGCGCACCGGAACCCCGCGGGAGCGCGCGAGCCGGACAATCTCTTCGACGCGGTCGCCGCCGCGTCCGCGCGCGATGACCACGCGCTCAACGGGCCGGCCCGCTTCCAGGGCCTCGCGCACCGCGTGGATGCCCAGCAGTTTGCTCACGTCCGGCAGCGCCGCGTCCGCGTTAGTTGACGATGGTATAGCTCAGGCAGGCCGGAGTGACCAGCGGCGCCGCACTGGCGGTGATGGTGAAGCTCGCGCCGGCCACCCGCGCGGTCACCTGATAGGTGCGCCCGAAGGTAGTGTTGCAGGTGACCCCCAGGCGCGCTCCGAGCGTGGAGTCTTCCGTGACATGGATCTGGCTGTTGGCGGTCACGGCCGTGGTGTTCACCACCACATCGCCGGCGGCCGCGGCAATCGCGACGCTGCCCGACGAAGCGCCGACGCACACGGCCGGGTTGACGCTCGACGCGCAGTTGGCCAGCGTATTGACCCGGGCCTGGGTGGTATTGCCGTCGTTATCCACAAAGAACCGATCCACGCCCACGCCGGCGTTACCGAAGCCTTCGAAAATGCGGCCGCCGCCGGTGTTCTCCGAGCGCATGGCGGTGCTGGCCGTGTTATTGGCGGCGCGGATGGCAAAAGCCCCCGCGGTCACCTGGCCGGTGATGGCTCCCCCGGCCCCGCTGTTGGAAGCATTGATAGCCGGGGAAATCCCGGAGTTGGTGATGGCGGTGATGGTGCTGGTGGTGGTGACGGTGGTGGCGGTGACGCCCCCGTTGACTTGCAACCGGTTGCCGCCCGCCGCGGGGGAAACGCCGACGCCCACGTTGTTGTTGGCGGTGGCCAGTTGCGTGCCGCCCACCTGCAGTCCGTTCGTGCCCGCGGTCAAACTATTAGCAGTGTTGCTCAGCGTAAGGGCGTTGCTGTAGGTGCCGGAGAGGCGCAAGGTGGGCACCGTGCCCGAGGTCAGTTGCGTGGCATTCAACGCGGTCAGCGCGGACCCGTCGCCGATGTGCGTTCCGGTCAGGCTGTTGCCGGCGTTGCTCAAGGTGAGCGGGTTGCTGTACGTGCCGGAGACGACGCCGCTGGGCAGGGTGCCCGAGGCCAGATTGCTGGCATTGAGGCTGGTCAGCCCCGCGCCGCTGCCGGAGAAGGTTCCCGCATAAGTGTTCGTCCCGTTCAGGAAAACATGCTGGCCGTTCCAGGTGAAGCTTGCGCCCGTGTCCACCGCCAGAGTGCCACTGGTGGTGATAGTGCCGCCGGTGAGGCCCGCGCCCGCAGTGATGCTGGTGACGGTGCCGCCGCCGGCCGGGGTGGAGCACTGCCAATCGGCGCCGGTCCAAGTGGCCACCTGACCGGCCGAGGCGCAGAAGCCCGGCAGGCTGATGCGCGTTCCGGCCAAATCCAGCAGCTCATTGGCCTGAATGCCGCCGCCGGGCCGGAAGAAGACCACCGGGTTGCCGGTGCCGTCCGCGAAAACGAGCTGGCTGGAGGGCGAAGGGTCGTTGTTGACGAAGCCCGCTCCAAACACGGACCAGTTGTCGGTGACCGCGCCCGGGAGGTCGCTGTCGAACACGCTGGTGGAGAAGCGCACCTCGCTCGAGCCGAAGCTCAGCGAGGCGTTGGCGGCGCCGGTCGGCTCATGGGAGGTAGCGAAGCTCAGCAGCAGGTTGCCGTTGGCGTCCACGCGGAGGAAGGGGAAAAAGGTGTTGTCCTCCACGCGCAGGATGTCCTGGGTCTGCGTGGCCGCCTGGCGCGCGGTGAAGGCCGTGCCGCCGCCGGCGTGCTCGAACACAGTCGAGCTGCTGTACGTGTTGGCGCTGGTGAACGTATTCGCGGCGTCGCGGCGCGCGAAACTGGCAACGGCCACCCCGCCCAGCGAGCTGGCATTGACGTTGCTCAGGCCCGACCCGTCGCCGGAGTGCGTCCCGCTGAAGCTGCCCGCAAAGGTGTTGCCTGCGTTGTTGAAGGTGTTGACGCCGGAGAAGGTATTATTCCCCGAAAGTGTGGAGAAACTGGCGCTGTCCATCCCATCGAGTAAATCCGCGTTCAAGTTGTCCACGCGGATGTTGGAATTGACAAAGAAGGGCGACGAGGAGGGCGCGAAGAAATTGGGGGCGTTGTTGTGAGTCTCCAGGGTGAGCGAGCCATAGGTTACGCTGCTGCTGTCCTGGAACTGAACGGCGCTGCCCCCCATGTAGCGCACGGTACTGCCGCTGTCGGCATCGAAGCTGGTCCCGTTGCCCAACATCAGGCTGCCGGTGCCGGCCAGGGTCAGGGTACTGGTTCCGGTCAGGGACAAGGCGCCGTTGGTGACGGTTAGAGAGCTGGCGTTCACGAAGGCCGGGGCGTTGAGGGTGAGCCCGCCGCTGACGGTCACGTTGCCGAAGCTCTGCGCGCCCGTCCAATTATTCACCGAGGCCAAGTCCAGGGAGAGCGTACTGCCGGAGAGGGTCAGCCCTGCCCCGGCCGTCACCGCCACCGAATCATCCGGCTCGCAGGTCACCGTGCCGTCCATGTTGATCACGCGGATGGACTCGCCCGGGGCGCAGAAATCGCTGACGCGCGATTGAATGGTGCTCGTATCCACGCTGAGCGTTCCACTGCTCAGAAGGAGACCGGCGCCGGCCGCCGTGACGACGGAAGCGGTGGTCTGCACCGTGCTGTCCCCAAAGCGCAAGCCACCCACCCCCACACTGACTCGCCCGTTCGGGGCAATGGAGACCCCGGTATCGATGAACGGTTGAACTCCAGGCTGGAAAAACAGGCCGATCAGGCCGGTCGGCGCGGTGTTGGCGGGGTCCGGAGTGGTCACCCAGCGGAAGGTTACCGGCGTCTCGGTCAGCAGGACCGGGTCCCAGTCCGAGCCGGTCAAGTCCAGCGCGGGCGAGTTGACCACGCTTGAGGCAGTGGCGCCGCTGGAGGAGTAGCGCACCAGACGGTTCAGGGCATCGTACTCGTAGGTCACCAGGTCGGTGGGCGAATCGAAGCGCACCCGGCGGACCAGTCCGTCGTACGCGTACGAGGAGGGATTGGCGCCCGCGGTCGAGGCGGTCACGCTGCGCGTCGTAGCGCTCCAGGCGACGAGGAAGCCGGAGCCATCGTACGTCACCGACCGGTTGGCCCCATCGAAGGTGAATGAGGAGGGCGTCGGCCCACCGTGCTCGTTGCGGATGCGGTTGCTCAGGGCGTCGTATTCGTACCGCAGGGGCGCGGCCCCGCCGGAGTCCAGCACGAAGCTCCGGGCAGCCGGGTTGAGCACCATTGTCTGCGTGCCGCTCGCGGCCGAGAGCACACTGTTGCTGAGCATGAGTGTGCCGCCGTTGAAGATGCCCCCGCCGTTGAAGGTTTGCGCGGCGGCCCAGGAGTTGGCGTGGTTGGTGTTCAGCATGACCGTCGGGGAGGAGGCGGGGCCGGCCACGGTGATGGAGGAGTCCGCAGCCGTCACGCCGAGCACTCCGGTATTCGTCAGGGTGAGCGTGCCGCCCAGGGAAACCGAGCCGCCGCCGGACAGGCCGGTTCCGGTGTTAACCATCAAGGAACTGTCTTGCAGCATGGCGTTGGTCACGCCGCCGGGGGCGATACTGATCGAGCCGCTTCCGGTGATCGGACCCCCGGTGAGTCCGGCGCCGGTATTGACTTGCGTCACGGTGCCGCTGGCCGCCGGGGCGCAAATCCACCGTTGACCAACCTGATCGAAGACGGCTATTTCGCCGTCGGCGCACCCGCCGGGGAGCAGTGAATCCACGCCGTTCACAAAGAGCCGGCCGGTGGCGCCGAGCGTCAGGCCGGTGGGGCTGGTGGTCGCACCGGAACGGTAATTCAACGCCAGGGAAGCGTCGGGGTCGCCGGCGCGGGTCTGCCACTGGTAGCCCTGCTCAATCGGGTTGAGGCTCACCAGGCTGAGCGCGATGATTTCGATGGGGACGGAATCCTGCGGGGCAGTCATGCCCAGGGGGCGGAGGAAGAGCGCGTCGTCGCGGAGCAGCATGCGGTTCACGCCGTTCAGTTGCCCGGCGAAGATGTTGCCCGGGGCCGGGGCGTTGAGCACGGAGGAGGCGCCGAAGAGCGAGCCGCTGGCGCTCACGTCGCCGGTCACGGTCTGGTTCCCGGCGAATGAGTTGGCGGAGTTGCGGCGAGCGACGGTGGCATCCACCGCCAGCGAGCCGCTGGTGGTGACCGTGCCGGTAAGCCCGTCGCCGCCGCTAACGCTGGTCACCGTGCCGGTGGCCGGCGCGGCGCACATCCACCGCTGCCCGACGGCGTCGTACGTGGCCATCTCACTATCCGCGCAGGTGTGTGGCAGCAGCACGTCCACGCCGCTGTAGAACAGCCGCCCCGTGGGGCCGAACACCAGGCCGGTGGGGCTGGTTGCGCCTGCGCCCGAGCCATAATTCAGGCTGAGCGTGGCTTCGGGGTTGCCCGCGAGCGTCTGGAACTGGAATCGCTGCTCGATCGGATTGAGGCTCACCAGGCTGAGCGCCACGATTTCGATGGGGACGGAATCCTGCGGGGCAGTCATGTCCAGGGGGCGCAGGACCAGCGAATCATTGCGGACCCACAGCCGGTCGGTGCCCGTGAAGCGCGCCACGAAAATGTTGCCGGGCGTGCTGCTGTCCAGCACCGAGGAGGCCCCGAAGAGCGAGCCGCTGGCGGTGATATCGCCCGTAACGCTCTGGTTGCCGGCGAAGGAGTTGGCGGCATTGCGACGCGCCACCGTGGAGTCCACGGCCAGCGTTCCGCTCAGGCTGATGGGGCCGCCGGTGAGACCGTCGCCGCTGGCTATGCTGGTGACGGTGCCGCCGGAGTTGTCGTCCGCTTCGCAGACCACTGTTCCGTCCATGTTGACGGCGCGGATCGAGGAGCCCGGCGGGCAGGCGCCGGTCACGCGGGATTGAATCGCCGTGGTGTCCACAGCCAGTGTGCCGGCGCCGGTGATGGGCCCGCCAGTCAAGCCTGCGCCGCTGCCCACGCTGGTGACCGTGCCGCCGCTGTTGGTGTCCGTGTCCGCGGCGCACCCCCAGGTGTTCAGGCCGGTGGATTTGAGCACCTGCCCCGTGGAGCAGTTAATCAGCCCCAGAGTCGCGTCCCCGAAATTGGTGCCACCCTGAATGCCGCCGGAGGCCGGAGTGATCACCCCGGTAATGTCGCCCGATCCTCCGCCGCCCGTGGCAGCGGTAGTTTGCGTCGTGCCGTCCGCAAACTTGATTCCGCCGCTGGTGATTTCCACCTGCCCCGCAACGGTGAGAGGACTGGTTGGCGCGGTGGTGCCGATGCCCACGTTGCCGCTGCCGGGCGCGGTGACCAGCGCGAAGCGATTGGTGATGGTTCCCGCGGGCTGGCCGCCCACCGTGGCCGGCGGCGCTTCCACGAAAATCCCGAAGAGCGTGTTCAGCGTGAAGCTGTTCAGCACGCGCGGCCCTTCCACGTTCAGGACGCGGTACGTATACGGCGCG